>Ga0214478_100995_pt1 | contig 15328 bp, 9 predicted proteins | sample M1_20Mar14CPVII9_2_FD_178001 | JGI IMG/M metagenome (GOLD analysis project Ga0214478, IMG submission 178001) | Marine eukaryotic communities from Monterey Bay, California, United States - M1_20Mar14CPVII9sort6BwellD7 | ecosystem: Environmental > Aquatic > Marine > Unclassified | place: USA...
AGAAGCAGCAAAGCTGTTATTATTCATCCATTGTGCTGGTACGTTTGCGTCCACAGCTGGCGAACTTGAAGCTTGTGATGGTTCATTCATTATTTCTCATCACCTCTTGTCGTACCTCATCTACACCTTGCCCTTCCTTGACACTTAATTCAATAAAGTATTGATCAGCTGCATCACCATCTCTCTTTTTTTGTTCCGCTTCCAAGATTTGAGCAAGTCGTTCGCTAGCCCCGTCAACAATACCGAGATCTACCTTACTGATCACATCAATCCACGGTCTTCTTGGGAATCTTGCCCGAAGATCTCTCCTTAGTATCAGCTGATCTTCAACACTTGAACACTTATCACCGGCTCCTCCACTCAAGTCCATAACATACATGACAGCTGTGGGCAAGTGTGCCATTGCCGCTAATGTCAACTCTTCCATCTCATTCCTTATTTCTGTCTCCTCACGACGGAGAATACCTGGTGAATCCATAATTTGACATAGTTGAGAGACTGCAAAGATCTTGTTGGATATCGTTGATTTGGGTGGCTCGATGTATATGTCTGTATCATCTTGTTCTACTAAAGAGACGGCAGCAGGAGCTTCATCAGCCACCGGGGTCGTATCCTCTTCCTCTTTGCCATTAGTATCAGTACTCTTTCTTGAATAGACCTCCAATGTCTCCTTCTCCTTCATTCGTCTTGTCTTAATACCCCTCTTAATCAACCGTTCTTGTACCAACTGCTTCTCACTGGGGATGCTAACACCGGCAACATTACCAGCTGCAACCTCCTGCTCTGATTCCCAAAACACTTGTACATGTCCTAATGTCATACCCCGTGTAGTGAATGGATAATTGTTAACCTCGGGCGTCCCGCTACTAATAGCACGAACAATTGAACTTTTACCAACATTCGGTGCACCAACTAAAACAACTGCTGGACAATCCAGCCGAACAATGGGTACATTTCGTAAACTCTTTTGTAATTCCTGCACTCCACTCCATGGTTCATCAATCAAATCTAGAAACACTTGTCCTAACACATCCTTAGCTTCCTCGGTACATTCATATGCCTCACGAGCTGTCGGTGCATTCTTAATCTTTGCTATCCAATCTTTCGATAGTTGTAATATCTCTTTACGTCCCTCATGTATCTCCTCGAGTATATTTGATAATGACAATCCATCCTTCTTCTGTCGTGCTCGGATAGTAAGTTCCATAACTACCTTTTCGAATGGATGCATATATTTTAATTCACGTTGATATGTCGTGACTGTTTGTTTTAACGGGGCACATAACTTTTGACATAGTGCATCAATAGTTTGTGCACCTCGCTTTTGGGTACGACGACGTTGATTGGCAATCTTGGTGTCATCTTTTATTTCTTGATATGTCTGTCTTTGTGCACGTGATAAGATTTCTGTGGATGGTTGTAATGGTGGTAGGAGACGTAATCTTCCTGTATTTGCCTCCTTCTTCTTATTCTTCTTTGTTTGAAGGTTATTAGAAGATTGTTGTTGTGATTTCTTCTTTGTTTGAGTTGGTGCATTACTCTTTGTTGCTACCGAAGATGAGTAATTAACTGCTGCTTTACCATGCTTACCAGTTCTTTTTGGATTTACCATATGCAGTACAGATGGAAGTGTGGATAATGTTGATGGAAATGGCGTATATTGTTGTGTAGAAACTGCTCTAAACTTTCTCTGCTGTAGAGGTGATGGCCAAGTTGCAAAAGCCAATGAACATGGTTGAGCACGAGATATGAACGATGATCTACTACTGAAGACTTTATAAGTCATTCTATTTGCAGCAGATATACAAGTTATAGAGCAGCTCATTGACAACAATACTACCAGTATAATGAAAGATGATGGATTATCAAACAAGCAAGTTGATGGATGATGGTGGCTGTTCGATAATGACCTACGCCTTCTTATTATACAACTTCTAGCCACCATGTGTACATGAAAAAGTTGAACGATACTTCTCTCCTTTTATCTAATAATGATATGATGTAGCGGTAGTAGATGTTGGAGAGGACAAAGAGTTATTGTACAAGAAGATGATAAGATGATTGATGATTGAGAATTGAGACCTTGGCCTCAAGGTGTGTTCGTAGGAGTCTTGAAAAAGAAAAAGAAGAGTAAGAATACGGACTTACCTTAGAGTGATTAGTGATGAAGATGAAAGAAGAAGAAAATAGAGACCAAATCGATATCAATAACACACACTATCCAATAGAAAGTCTTTATTAATAGCATAAACGTATTTAACGTGTATTTTTTCGCCATATTCATACGGCTGTGATATTTCGGGTGAGCTAAACAATAAGACGAGCAAAAAAGGTATAAGAGAAATAATGAATGAACCATCACAAGCTTCAAGTTCGCCAGCTGTGGACGCAAACGTACCAGCACAATGGATGAATAATAACAGCTTTGCTGCTTCTGCCAATAACATGCCTAACAATATGTACGGTGGTATGAATAATAGCATACAACAACCTCAATATAATGCAAGAAAACCAAAACGAAATCGTAACAATTTCAATTCAGATAATCAAAAGATTGTCTCTGGTAGATCATTCAAACGATTACGCTTAGATCATACCAATACAAATGCAGCTAATATGATGTCATCAACACAATCAACAGGTAGTGTTTCTCATTTGTCAATGGGTGGTGCAGGAAAGTCCGCGTTGGTATTGTTTTATCATTTCGTGTGTTCAATATGAAATCTTAGTGATTGGCTGCTTCATTGATCTTACTTTGCCTTCATTTGATCCTTTACAAACCACATGTACTAACATATATTACAATTATTTCTCTTTCATCCTCATAAACTATGAAACGCGCATCTTCCAGACCTGGAATCGAATGACGAGTTAGATGTTGAAGACGATGATGATACAATTAATGGCAATGGTGTAGGAGATGCAAGTAATGCTGGTAGTGTGGCCTCATCTTGGGTGGCAAGTTTAGCAGGTGGTAATAACAATACCAACTTTCGTAAAAGACGCATGCCCGGAGCGTTAGGAATAAGTGGAAGTGCTTCTAATAATTTCATGAGTAGTGCACCATCTCAACAACAACATCACTTTCAACAATCATTTCAAGCACCACCACCACCATTAGCTGATTCAGATGAAGATGATGCAGTAACATGTTCAGCAATGACTACTGCTGCTGTAGCGCCACGACATCGTCGTAAATATCATCACACAGCTACTGGACAGAAGAGGATTGGCTTCATGATGGATACAATACATGATAATAAAACAGATGGAAACAACAATAACAGTTCATTAGACATACTTGAAGAATTAGATGTGCCAACTAAAAAAGATCCATTATTGGTTGCCGCACAGGCATCACAACATCAACAACAATCACAGGATACAAATGATAGTAATGATCAAGTAGCCGTATCAACAACAGTATTACTAATGAATGATTGTTGTTCATCAGTTACAGAAGAGGAAACATCCTTAGCCGAAGATGAGGCTAGTTTAAGTGCTATTAGTTGTGGTGCCAATACTACTGTTAGTGGATTAACTGCGGGTAATGTTAGTAGATTGGGTTCATTTGATCATGGACAACTTGATGGTAAGCAAAGAGCTAGAGACGGTGGAGGTATGAATCAATCGAATAGTCATCAAATAACGTCATTAGCCGCGGCATCACCCCAACCACCTCTCAACCATATATTGGGTGGATTACATAAAGAACGGTTAAATCGACTTTCTATTAACCGACCATTATCAAGAGGAGAATCATTAGGAAGTATGGGTGCACATAGTGCAGGCTCGTATCGATCATTACCTGGTAATTTATATCATGGACAGCAGCAGCAGCAGCAGCAGTTGAATAATGGAGGTGGCAATAATACTCTGTCATGGAATATGCGTCCTCCACCATTTGTTCAACAGCAGCAGCAGCAGCAGCAACATCAACAACGTCAAACTCCATCATCAATGATGATGGATGAGGATGCTGAAATGGAAGAGGTTGATACAAGGAAGATTGCCGCAAGTACAAGTTTCAATAGCAATCATGCTAACGCTGCTGGTGGTGGTGGTGGTGGAAGTATAGCATCCGGCAGTTTCAATAGATCAGGTAGTCTTGGGAGTAATATCAGTGCTACAGCCGCAGGAGATGATTCCTCACGGAATAATGATGGATCGAATGCAGCAGCAGCACTCCCCAAGTGGAAAAGACGAGTGAATTTACCTTCTCATTCTAGTTTGTATTAGATAGAGAGAGAGAGGCAGCCACAAGATTATAAAGTGTAGTCTGTCTTATCTGAATTCTCTAGTTTACATTTACATAAATTCAAATAATAATAAGGTAGACACTGCCATTAACATGAACAGAAGAAGACTTCCGAACCCAATCGTCGTAGCAGAAGACATTTCCAATTGGGTATAGGGATTTAATGGCCCAACGGAACCCATCACAACAAGGTTGGTTGCAATAAAGTCTTCCACCTCCTTCTCCTTGGTGATAGCTAGCAATGTGTCGATTGATTTAGAGCCCATATCATAAGGCTGCTGCCCTACTAGTCCATTGACAAAGCCACGATTTAAGAGATCAATTTGCTTGGGCATAGAGTCAGCAGACAATATGAGAAGATCTGGGTACTGCTGTACAAAAGATTCCCAATCTCCTGGTTCTCCTGTTACCATTGGCAATCCCAAGGTGATTATCATGGCATCGATGTCGGGTTGTTTTGTCATTAAATTGTGCATACTTGCGATAGGCCCCGATCCTGCGGCCTCCATCGCAGCTTGTCCGACAATCAAGGGTGAACCTTGTACCTCATCCCAGCCTCTCTGATTTAGTACTGTACGGATGCCACCCTCTCTTAACGAAAGATTCGGGTTGCTGTCGCTAACAATTGCATACTTCCCCGATCTTTGAAATCGAGTTAGTAGAAGCATGGCCAACTCCTCACCCAAGGCAATATTATCTGTACCAACATATGCCGCTCGTTTAGATTGAGGAGCATCAGAGTCGAAGGTGATGCAGGGTATATTAGCAGCAACAACATCCGCAATGACTTCGTTCGCTATCCCCTCTTCAATAACTGAAATGGATATCCCATCCACACTCTTGTTACTAACGAGTTCCCGAATAACACGAGCTTGTTCTTCTTTATCTACATCAGCCGATCCAATATATAAGCACTTGACTGAGACGCTACCACGAACACTCTGCCTGGATAGTGCGGCTGCACGAGCCTCGCATCCATCTCTAACGTCGAAAAAGAATGGATTCTCAGTAGCCTTGGGAACCACGGCGAAAACATACTCTTCAGAGGCAGCACTGCCCGTGGATGAATGCAGGGTGTCGATATTTGATTCTTCAACCTCTGTATTCCAATTATTATCTAGCGTGGAATCCTCATCTTCCTTGGCTTGAGTTTGATTTGGAGGTGTGGCATCTGTATTAAGTGGCGGTGGCGAGTCCACTGTTTCATCTACAGTGACGTTTTCAGTTACAGATGGCATGTCGTCAAACAAGTTGGTTTCCTCCTGAGTTTGTGTAGTGGTTGCATTGGGCTGTGTCGACTCTGTTTCATTAGACAAGACAAACGATGTGGCATTCTCATCTTCGGTGGTCGTGGTGGAAGATGATGACACCGATGTATCCTCCTCCTCAGTTGTAAGAGATGATACTACCAAGGACTCTGATGCAACAACTAAAGTCTGGTCATTCGTTGGTTCAGTTTCAACAGCTACCCAAGGAGACTCGACATCCCCACCTCCTCCTTCATTTGGTGTAATCTTCAAATGAAGTAATAGCCAAACCTGTTGTAACATCGACTTCATGTCTGGAGTGCTATAAACTTCCCTTAATTCAGATCTGCAGACGTCATGGTCAACCTCTATCTTTGATGGACAATTCACTTGCTCAGGCTTCACAACAAGTGCCTGAGAGTTTATATTGTTATCAAGGTACACAGCCAGATCAACGTATATTCGCTCGTCAGTATTATCTCGTCTGACAGAGTACAGTTCTTGTGTACCATCACCAGCAACACACAAGTTATTATCATCATTGTTTGAGACGAATACTGAGAAATGAGTGGAGTTTAGGTGCAAACCAAATTCTCTACTGAATGTCTCGCTTCCATTCTCAAAGAAGAGCTTTCCCATGGAAGCACAAGGTTGGGTAGTACCTTCAGGGCCTTGGTTTATGTCCCAGGTTGTCCAAGGGTTATCCTCATAACAAGTTGAACATGATCCTGTAGCATGATCGAGGTGTAATGATGCAGTACCTTCGACAGGTCTCATGTGACATAAAGGACCCTCGAAGCCTTCGAGGCATTCACAGCGGTTGACCTCTCCGTGTGTCTCGTGTTCTGTGGCTTTACAAAGATCGTAATTTATCTCACCCCAACTCCCCACGCAAAACGAAGCTCCTTTTGTGGCTGGTACTCCGTTATCACAATCAGCACATAAGAACTCGTATTCTAAGGAGCAAAGAGGAAGTTGATGAGGCAATGAGTGACAAACAAAGGATACCCCAAACTTTCAATAACAAATCATACGACTTACCCTCTTCACCAAGCTTTCCAATACTATCTTCAGCGGCTTCTGCAAGCCAGGCTTTAAATGGGATATTACTAGGAGTTCCCTTAGTGGTCGGTTCAGTGGCAATATAAGAGGCGATATATGCCGAATCACGTGCGTTGAAATCATTAATCAAGTAATTGGCGAGACTGAGATATGCCGCCTCCCTGCCGTCGTATTCGTTATACCAATCCATAAAGTAATCAGATTGTGAAACGAACCACCTCCCACCATCAAATGCAATAACATCAAATATATCAGTGCCAGTCTAAAGAAGATAACAAAACATGGTTAGAGAAGTAATGATCAAGAAGGTACCCCTCTGGTATTGCATACTTACATTTTGCACATAAACAGGTCTATCATACACCATCACAGCATCCCCGCCGAGGTACATAAGGTCCCATTCCTTTTGATAACCTCGGTTATATAAGCCATGCAGTTCGTCATGGCCGACAAGCTCAGTACATGGACCCGAAAACTGACAACTATCGCCAAAGAACCCCTGTGAACATTGGCAAAATCGTTTTTCAGGATGACACTCCCCACGGAACGAGCAATCACCACCCTTCCTTGATACATCACACATGTTGCATTTAATATCAGCATCAGCGTCATCCATCGTCCAGAACTTCATTGAGTCTCCAATTTCCGATACATCATGGGTCTTAGTTCTCTGTGACTGTAGTACGATCTTACCACAGGGGTCTTGAGGGATTTCTTTCTCGTTAGAAGGCTTTGTCCAAGTCTCGGGTACTGGTGATCCCGGTTGGGCTTGTTCAAGGGGCGAGATTGTCCACCTATTGATACCGTCCCTGGAACAATATGCAAGAAAAGCTCCTCGCCCTTGAACTTGGACATATACGGCTCGTCCATTTATCTTGAAGTCCTGAATATCATAATGCCCACTAAAATGCCGAGCATATTGATGTCGAGTCTCACCCACTGTGACCGTGATGCTACGACAAGCGTATGTGAGATTGGCCTGATTGAACACAAAATAACTCAAACCGGCCCACATAAATAAACCGATGACGATGAACAAGGCTAACCGGAGACGCCTCACTCGTTTCTTTTTCTTCTGGTTTTCTGAAAAGATTTCATACTTTAAGACACGTTGTGATAACTGCTTTGCCGTTTGTCCAAGGAAACCATTCTGTGATAACATAAAGGCTGTATCATCGAGCAGCCCCACAAACTGGACAGCAGCAAAGTCTAACCAAAGATCAATAGCGGAGTAAGCTTGACATATAAATATGAAAGATACCACAACTACTAGTGCACCTTCAACTATACGCATACTATTTGAAATCTCCCATTTCCAGGGATGTTCCTTATCAAGTGCCACTGACATTGCTCTCATGAATGATGACCTACGTGCAACCCTTGAACCACTAGCAGCAATTTCCTGATCAAGGTACCTCTTCTTGATGGGACGTCTGCCAACATAGATTGCCCCGGTGACTAGATCCCCAGCCGTAAAGACACCGACCATACAAGCAATGTATTGGGATATCTTGACAGTAATGGGAACATCAACCGGGACATTCATCGTCGTAATTATCTGACGATTGTTATCTTGTAATAGATTGATCATGATTAATATCATAATAAGAATCTGGATCCCAAACACAGCTATGGGAAAACAGTACTCCTTTAATGACCTTGAAATGTTTGCCTTATCCCATTTTGCAACAAACAGCACTTGATAGTGGGAAAGATGGGGGAGAATATGGTAAGGAATTGACACAATTAACATACACATTACTCAAACACATATTAACCCTAACGCAAAGAACACATTACCCAAATAAAAAACACAAACACACATAATCAAACTTACTACTAAACGAATCTAACGGAAGTTCATTATCCCCATCCTTCTCCTCAATCGATCGATCACTTTCATCTAACAAATTATTCTTCTCCTCCTTCTCATCTGAAAATCGGGATAGATAGTTATCATCAATGTGATAATTATCATCATCGTCTGGAGGAGTTATACTACTACCCTCATCAATAATACCATGTGAGGCAAATGTAACTGATTTGCTTAGATTGCCTACACGTGATGTATCCTCTGTTTGGTCTGTTAATCTTCTATTCGTATTCTTATTCCCAATAACTGGTGCTGCCGCCGCCGCTACCGCCTGTTGATCATCATCATCATCACATGTTCGGAATGAATCATCGTTATTATTATCATCGAATGTATCAATTGGTTCGTCTTCGTTATTGCTACTACTAAATAACTTCAACATAATGTGTCTCTTTCTATTATTGTTATGTGTCGTCGTATCGATGATTAATTGCAATCTAATTATTTCAGCACTGTATATTTGCATAAGGGAAACAAATGAAAGTGTTAGATATATGTATTTAATAAGTGTACATAACATACCACACCGCAACAAACACAGAAGTAGAGTGTCGTCAGCAAAGAACAACACTTTGTCACGACCATAAATTTATTGATCACATCTTGTGCTCATTTTTTTTCAACTACGCATAAAAGGGTATCGTATCCTCTAACATTGCAATCGAAACAACACCTTACCTGAATGACTATAGCATTAGTATATCAGCAGATATATCTCTCAAGTAAGGCCTCATTTATCAATTGAGGCCGAGAGCCGAGACAGCATGACATTGACATGAGAACCACATTCACATCAGCTAGAATTTGCAAAATAGAACTTGCCACCACGTTGTTGGCTGCTCACTGCTGCTGTAGGGGCGGCTCATCTGTGTATTGATTGACTTTAGGAACAATAAGAACACAGTGGCACTGTTTCGAAGAGACGACGACGAGATGGGTGGAGTAAGAGTAAAATGTAGCCGCTGATATCCGAGATCTTAGGTCTGAGGAGGCCCAACAGTAAGAGATTATGCCATACAATCCAACATACGCGTAGAGATTGTAGAAGTGGCGGGTTAGTATCAAAGATGGGATTTATCAAAGTGTATATACCTATAACCAAACAAACCTCATCAACTATTATAATCAACAGAAAGGAAAGGATACCCCGAGATGATTGATTTTTGCAGAGAGAGATGTAGGGCCTCTCTTCTTATCGAGGATTCTTCTACAAAGAACTGATCAATACCAGATTATACCAAAAGAACTTCTACCGCAATGGCTACCAATCAAGTTATTGTCATCCAAGTGAAGGACGAGGATGGTAATGAAGACAGATACTTTTCAGAGATAAACAACATGCCTGATATGTTAATTGAGGTAGGAGGAGATAGTAACGGTACCAACACTACCTTTCACGTTCATCAATCGGTTCTACATGAATCATCATCTATCTTTGGAGAGATTTGTGAGACTGAGAAAGATGAGGATATGACCAATATTCCAATCTTTGGAGTTAATCCTGAAATATTTCATCATCTAATTTTTGATATATATGGGGGTATGGTATCTAACAATATCTTACGTGTTCATGCCAAGGATATCATCGAGGCTGCCGACAGGTATGGAGTTGAGAAGTTAAAGTTGAAGGCAGAGGAGATGTATTTAGAACAGAATGCCATTACATTTGATAATATCATGGATACTTTGCTCTATTCAGATGCAAAGAATTGTACAATTATCAAAGAAGTAGTTATGGACAATCTTGTTCGCTTATCTGATACAGCGTTTGTACAAGAGCTTTCTTTCAAAGGCGTTCCAGGACATTTGATGAAGGATCTACTGACTGCTGTTGTTAGGGGTGTAGGGGGTTTAGCTGTTAAAGTTAAGGATATAGATGAGAGACAGAAGGAGTCCGATGAGAAATGGAAGGCTAGGCAACTTGAGATTAAAGAGCGGATAGAAGCAGAGCGAGCGGAGCGACTGTCATGGCAGCGTGAGACTGATGAGCGGTTGAATCAGATGAAGGCTGAGAATGACGAGCAGTTGGCTCAGATGAAGGCTGAGAATATAGCAAATAAGAAAGAGATCGATGAAAGATTGGATAAGACTGAAGATGATATCGCCCATTTGAAGAAGTTCACACAAGCAAAGTACCGCAAGGCTATCTTACTTTCATTTATTGTGGGATTACTTTCATCAGTCACAATTGAATATGTATTTGCTTGTATCTTGGGCTACACGTAGAGAGGAGATCAGTTCTAAACTTTTCTTTTGTTGTTGTTGGGGTTTGGTAGAATGAGTAGTTTTTGGCCTAACTTACTAGTTATATGTTATAAAGAAGCAGTATGTGTTAATGTACAAATAGTATTATATACAGTTTTTATCACGAAAAGACCCACTGAGTCTTTGCCTCTAATCGACTAACAGCCGCTTCAAAGTCTTCATCATATTCTGTTCCAAATGTTTGTTCATACACTCTATCCTCACAAGCCGCAGCACCCTTGGTCAAGGTATTTGTAAAGTCTTCTACTCTTCGTGCTAGCCACTCTGTTGTACCCTCCAACTTTGCCAAGGTATGTTGTGTCTGTTGAGCTACCTCCATTGATAGTTTACCAGAATATATATTATACAAGGCTCGATCAACAACAAACTCCTTGGGTGTTTGATTACCATTCGTATCAAAGAGTGGTACACCTAGTATACTTAGGATTTGTTCCAATTCATCTTCTTGTCCATGATTGTCTGATGATGATGATGAAGGTAGTCCAATAACTTGCTGCGATTGTCCATTCTTCTTCCATAATAAACGGTTCAAGTCATTAATCTCATATTGAGTATCCATGACACTACCACCCAATACACCCCCGGTGGCACCCACACATCGTATAGAAGATTGTGAAGCAAAGCTAGATGGTAAGTCATACTCGTTTACTATACCCTCTAATAGTATTTGGAAATGATATATCGTTTCTGGCATTGTACCGTATTGTGTTGATCTTGATGAGACGTATGATTGACGTTTGGGCGTGCAGTATACCAAGGCTAGTCTGTTCCGTATACCCTCACTACTGGCACTACTGCCATTTGGCGATGAGTAGATTGGCTTGTCTAATATCTGTCCCAATAAGGTACGTTTGAACCCGAGTGGATCTGTTGACAGTACCGACGACCCGCCCTTCTTCTTATCTCTATGCTCATTCTTCTTCTCACCACTACTATTGGAGTGGACAGCAATGGGGTTATGGCCATTGTCGGGTCTATCAATATACTTGTAATACAAGCCAGGAACTGGCAGTGGTGTCAGGTATGTCGTCTTCTTGGTAGTACTTTCTCCTACACCAACACTACTACTTGCAGTGGTCGTTTTGATATCAGATATAAAACAAACATCATTATAACATCCCAAAGACTTCGATGACGAAGCTGATGATGACGAAGACTCGTCAACAGTGGTTCTTTCTTGTTCATATCGTCTCCTGAGTTCATCTTGACTAACATTTACCTCTTTATCAACATCTTCATTATCAGGTTCGGGTGAAGATAAACCAAAGCTAGTCATTATACCAATAATCAATTCCTCCAAATTGGTAGTATTCTTAACAACCAATGTCCTATTAGCTGTATTCTTACCTCCACCTTCAATATTTGATCCACCGCCACTCCGATACCAAGTTACCAAATCTAAATCTTGATTCACATATGGTTCACTACGTTCACACTTTATATATAATTGTAAATATGACGATGGTCGTTTGGTAAGCTGTTTAGTACTTCCAATATCGACTTCTTTGGATGTAGTACAGCATGATAATACTGAACTACCCTGACCACAAGTTACAGGTGGATAATACAATATTGATTCACGAGTTTTAAGTGGTGGTAACATATCATTTGTTTGGAATGTTTGATATTCATTCTTCATTCCTATACCATGTTGTTGTTGGTGACTTGTAGTTGATGATGATGAATCAGAATGGCATCGGCTATACTGACTAAATCCTCGACTATTGCCACTTGTATCTAAACTGTGTTGTCCTATTCGACTATTGGCACTAGTATCTATATCAAATTGTTCAACCTTTCTTCGTAAACTTTCATCATCATCTATGGAACTCGAACTGGATGTAAATGTACCAATTAAGCTACGATCTATTGTACTTCTATCATGACCAGTTGATACCGAGTTACCTCCGCCTCCATTACCATCACCACCACCCGGTGAGTTTAATATTGCTTCAATTTTATGTATGACTTGATCAATCTTTCCTTCACTTGTAGTAGATCCGACGGCTTCTAACCCACCACCACTATAGCCACTTGTAATACTTTTATTAGCCACGGAAGATGATGCAAATGATAATGGCTGTGGCAATGGTGAGCCAGCCGCTGCAACACCCATTTGATATAACTGTGATGTATTACCCGACGTAACTGAATGTGTAGTCGAAGCACCATCCTCAGCAGACTGAGCAAAGGTAACATTATGATACTGTGGTGGATGATACATTGGTTGTAAACATCCAGTATTTGGTGGTGGTAAACTTTGATTTTGTTGGGTTGATGGTGGGGATAATAGTTGTGCTTGTATGGAAGAGGCTCGTTCCCTTGTTGAAGATTGATGATGATGATAATTCATTGGTATTGGAGGGGGAACATTCAGTGACATTTGACTAACTCCTACTTGACTAACACCATTCGAAGTCCCGTTATTACTTGTTGTTTGAGGAGGTCCAAACATTGGCTGAAGAGGATTACAATTGTCACCATCTAAACTATATCCAGATCGACTGAATTGTTTTGGTGAAGAATTCACAATAGTACGTTGAGGAGCACTACTTGACTGTTGTTGAGGATGAGCACTTCTTGGTGAAAGCATACTCTGTGCAATAATTTCAGTTTGCGGCTTTGTACTTGATGCATTATATTGTTGTTGTAGATATGATTGTTGTGATGATTGCTGGGAGGGTGGTGGGTATCCAATTTGACTAATTGCAACACCATTATTAACACCAATTAAACTACCCCCAACATTTCCACAATTAATTCCAACACTTCCACCACTAATACCACCACCATTAACCTCCCTACCCAAAACATCACCAAACACTCTATTAACATATCTAATAATAATTAATGAATTACTTTCATTACTTTCAGGAAACATTGGTAAATAATTAATATTATTTTGTAATAATTTATAATATTGTATTTTTTGGTAAGGTGTTGGTAAATGGATATTTAATATTGTTTGTGCCGTCTGCGTTGTAGAGTGGTGATGTGGAGAAGAATTAGAGTTGAGGGAGGTATGAGATTGATGATGTTCAACTAATTGTTTCGATGTTAGCATGAATTGTCTTTCATCGTCTTGTGCACTATTGCTAGAGTGTTGACTACCTGAATGATAACTACCGCTACTGCTACTATTGTGACCTCCTCGAGTTGTAGTGGGTGCAGAGGAGGCATGTGATATTATAGATTGATGTGATGACGAATGATTAGTATGTTGTTGCAATGAGCCTCCTCCGATGAGAGATGAACGACATGGTGCTGAGGATGTAGAACGATGTGACGACTGTTCGTCCTGTCTAGCCTGAATTTGTTGATTATATTGATATTGCAATTGTTGTTGGGGAGCAGAGGAATAGGTTGTTATTGATGCAGTAGCACCACATGATCGTTGAGAGGAATATTTATTTCCTTTACGGAGACATGATTTTAATGATCCACCGCTTCTGCCGCCACCGACGCTACTTGCCTGGCTTGGTGTGTAATGATGATAAGAACTCATACTATAATATTATATCTTCTACTCCATTGCATATATTAATAACATCGCATGAATTGATGGCGTTGGGTGGCGGCAAAATTCAGAATTTATTTACTTCAATGACCGGCGGGTATCCTACGACATCTCTCGAACACACACAATGCCCCTAGCGAGGTACCCAAAGGTAACGGAGCTTTATCATACCGCAGGATGGTGAGTACAATGCACTTTATCTTGAGTTCAATATGATGTTAAGATTGTATGCTTCTAAACAGAACATATTGGTAGTAACTTTCAGGTATCTTCACAAAGTATCTTGTATTTACAAGATACTTCTGACTATCAGAGTACCTATGTTACACTTTAATCTAAACCTCGGCATATAAATAAACATGTAATTGTACCAATTAGTACCTATATTTTATTGCTAATGCCCTGGTGGTAGCCAAATAACTGATTATGTACAAGGGTATCTTCGATTTTAAAGTATCTTATCTTTATGATACTTCTGAACCAACAGAGTATGTACACTTTGATCAGAGATCTAGTCATGAATACAAAACATATGTATCTACAACTATGCAATCGGAACTTTAACTTACTTTTATCAATATATATCAAGTTCGCTCTCATTTGGCATCAACTCATCAGGAGAAGTATCCTTCCCTTTTATCAACTCGAATACCATCTCCTTCGTTAGATGGTAGCTTAAAAAGACATGTTTATGTCCACCACTCGTCCAAATTCTGAGTTTCTCGAACGATCAGAACCAATGATCTTGTCTGTAGAAGCCAACACCTTGCTCTTCTTACTTGATTTTGTCGAGCTTTCAATATCTCTCTTGCTTACTTTTGTATGTCTACCACCATGAGGTCTACCCGATTTACCAGATTTAGAGCCATTTGGATCATCACCAAATCTACACTGTATTGATTTTTCTATCCAGTCTGTACTAGAACTAACTCGTGCGTAGACACTTGGATCTGGTTTGACCTCTGGACATTCATCTCCACCAAAGGTAAAGGAATCCTCAGAACCCTCAAACCCATCACCTTCTCCCACTAGAATGTCATTATACTTGACATTATAATATCCCTGAAATCCATCGCCGAAGGAATCAAAGATTCTGAATTGATATC
>Ga0214478_100999_pt1 | contig 15294 bp, 16 predicted proteins | sample M1_20Mar14CPVII9_2_FD_178001 | JGI IMG/M metagenome (GOLD analysis project Ga0214478, IMG submission 178001) | Marine eukaryotic communities from Monterey Bay, California, United States - M1_20Mar14CPVII9sort6BwellD7 | ecosystem: Environmental > Aquatic > Marine > Unclassified | place: USA...
ACGTGCGGTGCTTTCTGTTAAGGAGGAATTCTATCACCGACATGTCGTTACATATAACCTTTTCGCTCCGGTCTTTGATCTATATCGTGTAGAAGCAACGGGTGTGGGGAATAATCTCATCACTTCTTCAATCCTCGAAGTAAGTTCCTTACTAACTGTGACTTTACTACTTGAAACTTCATCTCTCACTTACATATCTTCTTCTTCTTCTTCCCATTAGATGTGTGATTTCATATGTCAAGAGAATATCAAATCACTCATTGATTACATAGTTACCAAGCACTTAACAAAGAAGACGGCACTAAGCACGGTAGATGACAGTGCCAAAATGCCAACTTTGGATAACATCTTTATCAATGTCGAGACTTTTAACCAATTACAAAAGGCATACGAAGAGAATAGAAGGGTAGAGCAAGGTATATTGGGTTCACATCAAGATGAGGCTACTTCTAACATGAATGGAAGTCATGATGGAGGTGGAGGTGGCCTGCTATTGATGAATGGTGGGCCCCGATTGTTGAGCAAGAGAGCGTTGGAAGATCAACGAAAGTATCGTCAGGCCGACGAGGAGGATTCCTACTTCAATGAAGAAGATGATGATGAACCAACGCCGACGGAACCTAATGCTCCTACCGAGGCTGCCGATGTTCCTTCTCCACCCCCACCAGAACCTAAACAAGACAAGGAAGAAGATTCATTTTCCATCTTTGATTGAATAGATGACAAGCGGAGGTCAGATGGATATGATGCTAGATATAATATGCATACCAAACAGATGACATAATATTAGTAGGCTATCTTTAATTCGTTTATGATAAGTAGACGATAGAATCCAGATTATTGAACGACGCGACATCTTAATCCTCTGTTGCTAGGCATGCAATTGACCATGCATCTTGGCCATGTCTCAAAAACTTACATTCACTTTTGTGCCCTGGCCAAGCGTGTGATTGACAATCGATACTGCAATACTGACCAATCTTACAATGTCCGCAGACTTTCAGAAGTCTTTTGTCAAATGTCTTTTGGCAACTGTTACATACTCCCAATCTTTTATTACTTCTCTTAGATAGTGTGTACTTATCACCAAGGCAAGAACAAATGTTTCTTTTCTTGAGAAACTTAATGACATCCCGAGCTTTGCCTCCTGAGATCTCTAATCATTGGTGCGGCAGCACATACGGTTTGTCGCAGGTCATTGTCACACCCATTTGTTCTCAGGGAAGTTAGCCACTCACGTCACCCAAGCCACTGAAAAAGCCACGCCCTGCCTCACGACATTAAAATTAAAATTATTATTATTGGTCTAGGTATTCCAATAACAACAACTCTTTACGACGATAGCTCATATCAACTGTTACCCATAAAATTATTAAATATGACGAACACCGTAGAAAAGAAGAGTAAGCTAGCTGCTAATACTATTGCAACTACCTCGGCAACTACTCCTCGGGCAACTACTACTACTACTACCCCGAATGATAATAATGATAATAACAACTCTGACTACTCACCATCAGTACCAGCCGCAACATGGCAGCATGCAATGAACGAATCGTTACGATCACTTCCCGGTGCCTTCCACGTTACACCCAACAACAACTTATTAAACAACCCCACAAACGAAAACGGCAATGTTGTAGGTGATGCTGATGAATCTACTACGGACCGTATTAGGCCAATGGTGCTACCCGAACATGATATTGCCGTTGAGGCGTATGCAGTAAATGATAATGATGATAATAATAATAATATTCGAACAACAGCTACTGCTAATAATGACGTAGAATACGGCGGCCAGCAACCACCAACCTCATCAATAACAACAAACTCCAACAACAACAGCAACAACAACAACAATAATAATAGTGACATTGTACCAATTGCACAAGTTGTACCAACAATATTTGGTATAGAGAAACGTCGATTTAAACAGATTTCATTGTTTATGGGTGTAATTTTGATTATTGTTATTGTTGTTTTATCTGTGGTACTTACAAATAATAACAAGAGCAATACTCCCAGTCCTAATCCACCCGTTGGTACAACTAATGAAGATGATGACCAATCTACTCAACAATTTGTAACTAATGAAAGACGTCAAAAGTTAATTAATACTATATCACCACTAGTTCAGGAGGGAACGTTTGATCAATTCCTCAATAATACCCACAACAACACGGAACAAGGGATTATAAATCCCACTGGTAATAAGTATATTGACGATCGTGTGGCTACGTTAGAATGGTTGGTTCAAGATTTAAGTGAAGAGTTTAATGCTGATATACCAAACTGGAAAGTACAACAACGTTATGTATTGGCATTATTATATATTTCTACTACATCCAATAATAATATTATTGGTACTCAATGGGTAGTAGATGAAGAGAATAATAATAATAATAATAATGATTGGTATCGAAAATTAAATTTCTTATCAAACAGGGATGAATGCGAGTGGTATGCCTCAAAAACTATATGTAATACATATCCCAACGTTAACCTTGACCCTGACAATCTTGAAGATTGCCCAAAAGAAAATTTAGAAAATAATGTGCAAACGAAGGGTGTATCTTGTGATGTTGAGGGAAGGGTAACAAGGCTTTCACTTTATGAGAATAATTTGATTGGCGAGTTACCACCCGAATTATCAGTATTGAGTGAAATTAATAAACTGGACTTTGTTACAAATAAGATTAGTGGGAATATACCATCATCATTTGGTAATATGACAAAGTTAGTTAGTCTTATGTTGGGTAATAATTGCTTGGAGGGGAGTATACCATCTGAGTTGTTTGATTTGAATGTTGGTGTGTCGAATTATCATCTTAATAGTAAGCTTACGGGAAGTCTTGGTGGTTTTTGTAATGACACGAAACCCCGTGGGGATGTCAACTTTATAGCAGCAGATTGCGGCTCCTGTCCATACGCGTTCACTGCGGATCCAGCCACCGTTGATCTCTTTGCTGCATACGATCCTAATTCTGTGATTGAACTTAATTCAACGGGGGCGGGTATTAATTATACAGCTTCCATGGCAGTATTCAATGTAGAATGTGATTGCTGTACGTGTTGTGATCCTATATCGGAAATGTGCTGTAATAGTGATGGATCTTTCGCATTCCCCGCGGGTGTGGAAAAAACCGAGTGTTCTCTCTAATATTATGAGATGAGAGAGTGTACAGTACATTGGGTGACATATCTCTTAGTTGGATCGGGTGTCTATAGAGTAGTTCGACATTTGTTAATTGCAACTTTAAAGTGTAAAGTATAAATATCTAATCAATCTCTAACTATAATTGTCTATATGTTCACATGATATGTTAATTGGCATCTAGTTGCTTCTCTTCTTTGCTTTTGACACTATGGCGTTGCATATCATGATCAATTTCGTTCGGCGTACTTCACGGACATCCTTCTCAGCCATGCTACTGATTCTCTTCCGAGATTAAGAAACTTACATTCATTTTTGTCTTCAGCCCATAAACTTCTCTTGTTCCGCATATAAAACATTGAACTTACTTCTTTTATACACTAATATCAATAGATTTCCTTCATTTTACATACATGAGATATCTATTCACACCATTAGCCATAGGCTAGAAGCCCATCCAACCACTGTATCTTATACCCTTTGGTAATTTCTTATTATGTATTGTATTATTCCGAACTACAGTCAACACCACCAAATCTAATATTAAATCACTATTTGGAGGAACTATACCACTATATCCCTTATATTCTCTATAACCAAAACCAACATCACCAGTAATTCTAAACCTTGCCTTTTCACCTAATACCAATAGTTTTGCTGCATCGTGCAATCCTCGGAGTAATTCATTGGGTGTATCCTTCTTGTCGACAGTAAAGTGAATCTTCTTCTCAGAATGGAACATATCATCAAATTCTCTTCGTTCATTCTTCTTCTTTGTGTCGATGTACCATCCCTTATATCTAATTGTTACTATGTCGCCGGATATGATATTTCCGACATTGTTATTCAATTGATCACGTCCGTCTGATTGTTGCAGTGTCTTCTCCTTGGTCACGCCCATGTTGATAAATCTTGATGATAGTATATCAGCGTAATATATTAGTAGAATTATGTTGTGCTTGCTTTTATGGCTAAATTATATCCTCTTTATCCAACCGTGCACATCCAACGCAGATCAAGACCAAGATGGAATTGTCTTACAATATCAATCTCCTAGCTTATATATGATGGGGCGGTATAAAAGCAGCAGCCAAAAACATTGCAATAAAGATTAATATCATTGGTACAAGTATATATACCAATGTCGGTATATTATGCCACCATCCATAATAGTAATTGCAATACGAGTAGAATTTGTTTGTGTTGTTTCAAACTCGGAATGTTGTGATATTGTTTGTTGCTCTTTACCGCCGCCGCCGCGTATGCTTAGCAGTGGACTAGATAACGATGAGGAAGAGGTGCCTATAACGTCTCTGTTTATTATATATTCAGTGTCCATCCTACCTACTATTGAATATCCACAACAATAAAGCATTGCAATGAGCAATGTTCATTTTATTTCTTTATGTCGCGGTATCTTATTATGAGAGTTTAGTGATGTTGCCGATCACCGCTACCACTGTATTATTGTGTTGGGGTTGTTGCAATAGATCTACAGCGATTATGACGCCCTCTATCCCTATAATGCAACGTCGGACTCTTTTAATACCAATAATATTCATTATACAACTTATCTTTGTTAGAAACTTTATACAAAATCAATGCAAGCTCTTCAATAATGTCCGCGATGATCAACAATCAACCTCAAATTTAAGTGCACCATCAACTACCAACAACTCTTTACCACATAACTCTCATCTCGACAAGCTCACACAAACACTATTATCAACAGTGCCAAAAGATGGTATATCAAACATATTAACAACTACAGAAACATCACCATCATTTCATATCTTCGTCTACCCTAATAACATTGATAAATATATAAGTAAACGAATTCTAGAGAATGGTATTTATGAAGGTGGTACTACTAGATTAGTTGAGAGTCTATTGCCGCTAAAGAGTGGTAATAATGGTATAGAGTCTAATAATACTACACCTATAGATATCGATGGGGACGACAAAGAGGAGAGCTGCAATATTGATATAGTATTAGACTTGGGATCAAATCTCGGTTATTATTCACTATTGGCAGCATCACGTGGATATAATGTTATATCATTCGAGGCCTCACCTGATACGGCATGGTTACAAAAGTCTAGTGCTGCATTGAATGGTTGGTTAGTTGATTCTTCTTATTATACAACAATAATAGACCAAGCTGATGAGAGTAGAGAAGATAGTAATAGTGGTAGAAGAAACAAAGGAGGAGAGGGCTCACTTCTACTATTTCCAGTAGGCGTATCCGACATACCAACCACTGGACGAATGTCTCGACACTCTAGTAGTCCAGGCATGACATCATTTGCAACATCTAACAATACCACAGATCAATTTGATTTGCAACCAGGCATTAATGGCTCGGTATTAGATGTTGATATAGAATTAGTTCGAGTTGATGATGTATTGTCCGAGTTGGGATTAGGAGTTATTAATAATGCAGACAACACAAACAACAGCAACATCAGCTACAAGCTAAGTATACGATATAGACTACTAAAGATTGACGTAGAAGGATATGAAATGAAGGCAATACAAGGTCTTAATCTACAAATTTATCCATTTGAATCAATAGTAATGGAATATTTCCCAGCTATGCTACAATCGGCAGGATTAGATCGACCTATGGAGTTATTGGAATATATTAAATCATTTGGATATGAGTTTTATATTATTGAATCAAAGAATGGTAGTGTTGAGAAGGTTAGTTTGGATGATGATTTGTTTAGTAAGAGTTGGGTTAGGAATGATCATATTAATTTACTTGCCAAAAGAAGGATTAGATGATGATTATTTAGATTACAGTCTGAGGTGGAGGGTCTCCTCTTTCTATGATTGGAAAGTAATGGAGATGCATGTCCTCCAAGTCTAGCCCAAAATAATTGAATGGATATCACATATGAATGGTCATGACTGATTATGAACGGCAAGTCAGCAATGGTCACAGAGCATTAAATTACACCCGCAACATTACTTATAACTAACAACTGAATAATGGACGAGTTTGTGTATACGGGGAAAGGACAGAGCGTTCCAAGGAACGTGGTTAGTGTACGGTTTGCTTTAAATGTTACAGAGGTTGAGGACCATGCATTTGAGGACTGTTATGATTTAATAGAGGTAGTATTAAACGATGGTCTGAAGAAGATTGGGATTGAAGCATTTAGAGATTGCTCTTCATTAGAGAGTATCACATTACCATCTACTGTCATTGAGATTGATAAAGAGGCATTTAGTTGTTGCACATCACTGCAGAGTATCAATATACCATCTACGATAACTGATATTGGCCCTAATGCATTTAGTAGCTGCATTCGTTTACAGGAGGTAGAGCTACATGAGGGGTTACAGACGATTGGGGCCTGTGCATTTACACGTTGTGAATCATTAGAAAGCATCAACTTACCATCTACGCTTACTGAGATTGGTAACAGAGCATTTATACATTGCTTTAGATTACAGGAGGTACGACTTCATGAGAGCCTTGAGACGATTGGATATAGAGCATTTGTAAGTTGCTCTTCATTAGAGAGGTTCACCTTTCCCAGTATTTCAACTCGTTTGAACAATGTTGTGGAAGTGCAGACTGAAGCAAATAGAATCCGTCAACTGAACGAGATTGATGCCATCCGTGGTGATATGATAGTAAGAAGAGGTAGTGAACTGTTTGTACCTGGAGCTGTAGTTAGAGGTGGTAGTAATTGGACTTCAGTTAAGGCAAGTATTGACCAGATTGTAAGCTGGATAAGGTATCATGAAATCAAGGAGGCAACATCGCTATTCGAATTAGCTTTGTGGAAGGCAAGGCTAGATCAAGCAGATGAAGCAACTGATATTAACCGCGGAGCATATCGTATTGAAGTACCTGGACCGGTTAAGGATGCTATCTTGCAATACCTTTAGTTGACTGGTGAACTGAATAAGGCGTCTCTTCGGCTATGTTTGTGCGGCAGTGGACTGAAACGAGGAAGTTTCTATATGTTATAAACTGATAGCCATATATCATTATATGAAACTACAAACAAGTTTCTATTATTATAAACTGCCCTTATGTTATATGAAACTATACCTCAAAGACTTGTCTACCTATACAAATACTACCCTTCATGTAAGATTTAGAAAGGAATGGTCAGCATCCCGAGGCCAGAGTAGGTGCATGACACTGGCAGATGATCACTCAAATCAATACCATCTGGATATACTACCTCACATGCCGACTCGTCACTCGGTATCAAATGCTTCATACTATAAAAGATATAATCCAATGTGTACTGATAATAATCACAATCTTCTTCACTATACAATCCTTTCAATAATGTATTCTGTTCTGTATCATATGTAAAACTATCTCCATTATATGTTGGTACATGCGCTGATAATATCTCTACCATTTCATTATAATAGGTCTGATTTCTGTACTTGGCTTCTGTTCCATTACATGTATTGCTACGACAATCTTTATCTTCATTGAAATCACCACCCAACAATACTAGCTCGTTCGATGGGATATCTTTTGAATCAACAAAGTCTTTCACCAAATTGAATTGCTCAACTCGAACGTCATGATTATCACCAAACGAGTCTGATGTAGTATGCATATTAAATACATGAATGGTATGCCCATTTTTGGTAATGTTAGCATACAATACACCCTTGGCTGCACTCTCAACATCGGTAGGAGTAGCTGATATAATACCATTTAACCAACTAACATATTGTTCATCTTTATTCGATTCATCTGCAGAGATTGGATGCTTAGAAAAGATGGCAAGTCCACTACCTATCGTTTCTTCAGTCATTATATAATGACAATATCCAGCTGCTGACATTCCATCACGTAACTCATCATGAAAAGACCATACCTCTTGTAATAATATCACATCTTCATCACGAGTGGCAAACCAATTCACAATCTCTTGTACTCGTATCTCTCGCTCATCTTCATTTTGACATTTCACTTCTGGAAATTTTGTTGATACTATTCCTTTTGGTAGACATGTTATTAGGAATGTATTAAATGTCATGATTTTGATTGTGGATGTATCTTGTGTTGAGTTAGCACATATTCCGAGAGTGGCGGAGGTGTGTATTTCATTTGTACCTAATTTTAAGCCTAATATGACGCCCAAGGCAATACCAATGGCGATGATACAACCGCATGATGCTAGGCAAATTGTCTTGGTACGCTTACTGACTGTCATGGTTAGATATATTGAATATGAGAGGAGATAATAGAGGCGCTTTGAGAAGAGAGAGGGATTATTTGAGCTATGGTACTTACTTGCTCGATTGTTAGTCGGTATCCTCACTCACGGGAATAAAATAGAACAAACTCACCACGCCACTCAGTTGCATAAGGATCTCTATTGCAGGAGGTATTATACGTTATTTAGGTGTTGTAGGGTATGCTGTATAGTTCTCTTTGTTCAACATATCAGTATAAATTTAGGTACACATCTTGTGCACTTTTTTTTAATTGAAAGTGCATCTAACCATAAATTATCTGCTAACCAAACATAATCCTCTCTGTCTATTATTGACAAGAGAAAAGCAGTCAATAACTGCAAATAATCAATAACTTTTAAAACGGTTGAATTATACTAGAAATTTGAGGGAAGTCGTATTCAATGAAGGTCTAAGAACGGTAAGACGTAATGCATTTTGTGGATGCATCTTTCTACAACGTATAATATTACCATCTACTCTCACGGAGATTGGTGATGATGCCTTCAATGGTTGCCGTAGTTTAAGAGAGGTAGGATTAAATGATGGTCTGAAGAAGATCAGGGGTGGAGCATTTTATTGTTGTAATTTATTGGAAAGCATCACAATTCCATCTACTCTCACGGAGATTGGCACACATACATTTAACAGGTGCACTAGTTTGAGGAAGGCTATACTTCATGAGAACCTTCAAAAGGTCGGGGCATATGCATTTGCAGATTGCAATCAATTGGAGAGGTTCACCTTTCCCTGCATTTCAACTCGCTTGAACAATGTTTTAGAAGTGAATACTACTGAGGCAAATAGAACCCGTCAACTGAACGAGATTGATGCCATCCGTGGTGATATGATAGTAAGAAGAAACGGCACTGAACTGTTTGTACCCGGAGCAGTACTTAGAGGAGGAAGTAATTGGAACACAATTAAGGCAAGTCTTGACAAGATTGTAAGTTGGATTAAGTATCATGAAATCAAGGAGGAAACGACGCTATTCGAATTGGCTTTGTGGAAGACAAAGCTAGATCAAGCAGATGAAGCAACTGATATTTATCGAGAGGTATATCGTGTTGAAGTACCTGGACCAGTAAAGGATGCTATTCTTCAGTACCTTTAGTTTGTTGAGAGTTGTGAATGAAGATATGGGAATAGAGAAGAGTAAAGTGTTGTTTTTGGTAAGTAGTTAGTTGAACACGTTGGGTAGTAGTACATCTATTGGTTACATCTAGGAATGACACGCCTTGAGGGCATAATGTTGATCATAACAAACTCAAGGTAATAGACACAAGTAGAGCAATCCAAACTAATACTGGTACTAATTGGAGATCTTTCAGCTTCCCGAAACCAAACAAACCAATCAAGCTGGCAGACATTACTGCTGTTATGTATCCAGTAACTTTGTAAGTATCATCAACTAAACCAAATGCAGGTAGTAACGATACAAAGTGTGAAATGAGTCCATACCCCATCCATTGAAGCAGTAATGTATTCTGATTACTATCTGGTTCAAGGTCCCACATCTTGCCGCCTGTGAGTGGGGCAAATAGTAAAGGTATACCGTTGATGAGACTGTTTACTGCATATAACTTGGTCAATAGATTAGCCAAGGTATGTTCGGTAAGACAGGCAATTGCAACAACTGCATTGATAACGAGTACAAAGTACGAATTCTTCTTTGGCATGTTCACGGTAGCTGCTTTGTCTGTTAGAAGTTTGAATACTATCATGGCCATGTATGGTAAACAACTCCATCCTACGGCCTTTTCAAATGCCATGTTAGAATACAATTGTAGAGCTAGTAATGTACAGATGTTGAGACTAACACCGCAGAACTCTTGTGCCATGAAACTACTAAAGTCGTCAACTTCCATCTTGTAAGATCCGAGATGAAACTCAGGTGTGAATATGCCAGTGGCAGCATTTAGGCCTAATGCACCGAGGAATGATTTAACTGCCACGTCCTTTGATAGTACAGGTACAATAGCTCCGCCACGAGGAATTGATATCATACTTTGTGATGCATCAGTTTTAGTCCCTGCTTTGACTTTGAGAAAGAAGGATGACTTACTCATCGTGGTAGCCAGCCGCCTCGGCGTTGCATAACACGCCTGCAAGAGCACGAGAAGGAGAAGTGAAGATGTATTACGCATTTGGTTGTTGTGATATGAGATGAGGTGATAGAGATGAGTAGTGATGGAGAGTTCTCATAAGGATTCGATCTTGAACAAAAACGGCATGCAACTTTTTGGAATCTTGCAATCTCCTCGGGATAAGACAGAAGACAAAAGACCCCTGCCTAACTGCTAGGGGAATAGCATGTCAAATGATGTGAGGTGGGAGTACAACTCTACCTGCGGTAAGCATCATGTGTGTATTGTTACATTCTAACATTTGCAACTACTACTTAGTCAATGGTTATATCTACCTGAGGCGATGCTTACTCTATTCTATAAACCTGATACTCACTCTAGCTTCTTCCTTTTGACACATACACTGCACCTTTACCTACCTTCTTTGCTTTGATATGGAGTATAAGGGGTATACATACTAGCAAGCCCAGCGATACATAACTAGTAAGCCCCTCCCCAACTATACACACACAGACATCTCATGCCTAATACTCCACTTCATATATTAAACAGCCGCTGTCAGCGGTTCCGTCAAATCAGAACCTCTCTCTAAAACTCCACCATTATCATCTACAATATCCTTCTTCTCAATAAAGTGCGTAATGATACTAGCAAATCCCGCCGCTACCCAAAATGATGTAGCACTAATAACAATCTTACTACCAGTTGCCATCCGGCATCTATCTTCAAACAACAAACTGCCAATACCATTTGTATTCAATCCATTTAATACATCATTATTACATGCATTTGAATTAAATATGAGTAATGTCAATCCTTGACATATAGCCACTAACAAATATAATCCACCATAAACATCCCATCCACTTGTACTACTACCCTTATTTAAATTCCTCATTGATGTACTTGGTATAACAGTTAAACAACTAACAAACAATGTAATAATTAATGCAATTATACCTAATATAAATGTTATTATTGTAAATGCACGTGATACTGTCCACGTTGTATCTATATTTGTTGTTGATGGGTAGGAGTGACATTCTTCTGTTATGGATGTTGTACCGTCGGAAGCTATTTTTATTGACCAACGATCGTATGCCCAACTGTTTTATATGTATTGCGGTATATGTTATTCCGGCGTATTGCAAAATGAGATTAGAAAGTGTTAAGAGCACATAGACATAGATATGAGCATATGATATGAGCATAAGATATGAACACAAGATATGAACACACATCGTCACATACACTACAACAAACAACTCAACAAAAACTTACATTCCCAAACCCAACCTCAAAGGCGCCTCACTACCACTTACATCCACAAATTGTACAAAGTTACATCGTGCACTTTTTAACCATAATAATGATGTCATTAATATAAATGCCGTTAAGGCAAAGAGCAATGATAGTATGCTTAGTGCTTGTCTGTTATATCATTGCAATAGTTATATATGATGGTGTATGTAAATGTATATCAATCCATGATGTTGTACACAAGAGAAGATGGAAGAGTGAGAGCTATGTATGTATGTATAATCTTATTGCAATTTTCACACTAAAATCTTGCAAGTGATAAAGAGAATCACAATTGCAATGCACGCCGAAACTAACACTTACGATTTTGAGCGAGCCATTTGTTGTTTTCTTTAGTTTATTATGGACCAGATATTGATGCTTATTAGATGAATTGTTGAATAACAACGCTATATTTGCACCTATTTGCACCTAGCTAGCCTAGGTACCACCTTTATTTTTGTTCAATGTGACTCGTTTTCATGTCAAGAGAACTCTGTTCAGTATAGGAACCGTTTAGCGATTCTAAGCTTTTGGCAAAATAGCATGCCTTTCTACTGTCAACATGTCGTAGCACATGTATTGCCTTCGAATATGTGGCCGAGGATTATATTACCAATGAATATATTGTGTATGTTGTTGGGTAGATAGATGAGGTCAATTAGGAGTTTACAGCACATAAGGTATCATAACGGTGGAACAAAGTTGTGCTCACTATTGGGAGATAACTGATAACACTCTTCATACCCTCAAATAGAATTGCAATAGATATACATAACAATGTCAACAACAAATCAAGAAAGTATAAGTCAAACACTATTATGGTGTCTTCTCTCGGTACTATCAGTTGGTATCATCATACAATTACTACTTTTCCTACTAATAATCAAACATAAAGAATCACCATCCATCAAAGCAAGTCAACCAATTGGTATGTCATTAATTACAATTGGTGGATGCTTTACATTTATTGGTGGAATTTGTTTAATAGTCCCCCCATCGGTACCGACATGTGCATTTGCCGAAAGTATAATATTCATTTCTGTAACATTAATTGGTAGTAGTTTGGCGGCAATGGCATGGGGCATGGAGAGTGGAGAGGATAGCGTTCACCGCTATTGCAATGTTTGGTAGAAGACGGAGGAATAGTAGTGATAATATAACTCAGAGGGGTGTTGGTATTTTGGGATTAGATGGTCATAATAAGGAAGATATATTAGATATGGCATTAGTTCAATTAAGACGGTATCCATTGAATGGTTTATGTGTTCGTCCTTCTGATACTTGGTGGACAGTCTTGGTGGGTACTATATTGACAATCCTTCCATTTGTATCTTTACTGATAACAGTATACAAAAGAGAAGAGGACTCTCATATACCTGAGGTGCTAAGTCTCGAGGATTCAACGCGTTGTATCTTCATTGTGTTTATCTTATGCTCGGTCACCGTTGTCCCGATGCTCGCATTTGATGTCACCCCCGCTATAAATCTATCAACATACATATCAATCTATCTCCTTCTTGTTGCTGTCGGCCCAATAACATGGTTCGTTATATGGATTAAGCTACGGAATGTTATACTGCCGAAGCAAGGAGCTGCCGTAGACATTGGGGAGCAGATTAGAACATCGGTCAATCGAAGTATGAACGATAAACGGCACGAGAAGGCAGTAGAGGCCCTAGAACAAGGCAGGATATTCGATGAATTGAACATGCCAAAAAGTATCAAGGTGTATAATGATGCATTAGACATGTGGCAGCAGAGTAGTGAACAAAGAGAGTTCGTTGGGGACTTTACATCGGATGAAATTAAGTCATTCAATGGACGAGATTGTGAGCTTATTGCCAAGCTCTTAATTGCCAAGGCAGTATACTCGGAGGCTCATTATGTACTCAAGGCAGCGGAATGTTATCTCAAGGCAATAGAAATATTTGAGTTTGCTCCGTGCCAACAACAACTTAAGGATCGAACAATTATATATCCGTAAGTCGCTGTGCATAAGACGTGTGCACATGATGTGTCTCTTTTTTCTTCTATCCAACTCAACTGTTCATCCACATTCTTAAACAAAGATGTTTTCACGCACTGTTTCGCCTTCTACAGGATGGGCAGGGATTAGAACAAGACTTCGTCTTTGAAAAGGCATTAGCAGCTCGTTTTGTAGATGAGTCGAAGGGCACTCAAGACTATCATCACGCCTGTGCATTGGCTTTACACTCGGAGATGAACGCTTGTCTTGCATCTAGAAGCAACCGAGATGGGTCGAATCTAAGGGCTGTGATTGATAAGGGGCTAGCTCTAGCAACCGTGGCCAATACGATCATGAAAACTGGAGTAAATCTATCAGAGGGCACTTATGTTATATGCCCAATGGCAAGGACGAAGAATGATGGTACTATCTGAACTACAAATGTTGGCGCAGATGAGAATGGGTTGCATATCAGCGCGGGACAAGCCATGAGAAGACTGAACAGTACAGAAATCTTCGATAGTGCTAAAAGTCGTCGTAGGAAAGCAGCACTTCAGTTACGGGCTAAACGGACTCTGCCACATGAACTACTTTTACAACATTATACAGTTGCCTTCATAGGCCTCACACATGACAATCTAGCCGAGGTGTTCAAGAGGGCAATAGCAGAGCAGCATCAAAAGTGGTGGAGGAGCATATTCATCTGTTACATGTCGGACTCGTTGTTAGGGACATACGTCTCATCATCGGACGAAGAAGAAGCACGGGCCGAGATCGAGAACTTGAAACAAAGGATATCAGTATCAAGAAAGGCATTACAAGATCTCTTGGAGGAACGAGCTGGCGAGTTATGCTTCTATGAGATCGAATCCCATTGCTTCTTTGGCTCATTCTTTGGCTGGAAAGAAGCAGGAGGGTACATCCACATCTCTCCAAGCATATGGGGAGTTGATGTTAAGATGTCACCAAGCCAATCGTATAGATGGGAGATCAAAGATGATTCTCCAGACCCGGAGTATAGCGCTTATAGTCACGGAATTGAAAACGTTTTAGATGCTGCCACCAGCCCGTTCAGTACGATATTGGAGGATGACTTTAATTTGGACAATTTGGTTGTTCAGGCAAGTAGAAGAACACTAACGGAAACGGTAGAGTAGTAAAGTAAACTTAGGATTAGGTAATAGAGAGCAAGAGACTCTAATCTGATATAAATATATGCATATCATATATAACATCATTACTTGTTGTTTCAATTCTCATTCTTCATTCTTCTGAATAACCGGGGCCCAACACCAACAGTATGACTCTACCACGTCTTCCAAACCCAGCCCTCCTTAAACCACGGATATAACACTACTATCCATTCCGTTACACTATAACTATACTCAATAATACTTATAAATGTCATCGGAGGCAGCAGCTTCGTCCCTCTGGCCACTCCTTATCTCATCCAAGTATGCTTTATACAAACCCAAAGCTCTCGAATAGTCTTCTTTCGTTGCACGTCCTTTTGTATATAGATCTTTAATTGCTGCTAAAGATTCACCACCCCCACTTCCCAC
>Ga0214478_101000_pt1 | contig 15271 bp, 11 predicted proteins | sample M1_20Mar14CPVII9_2_FD_178001 | JGI IMG/M metagenome (GOLD analysis project Ga0214478, IMG submission 178001) | Marine eukaryotic communities from Monterey Bay, California, United States - M1_20Mar14CPVII9sort6BwellD7 | ecosystem: Environmental > Aquatic > Marine > Unclassified | place: USA...
CTTCATGCAAGCCACAGTGTCTGCAATTATGGACCATGGCTCAGGAATTGACATCTCTTATGACAGTGTGTTAGTTAGTATCATGAAAGCGAATGGCTACAATGTAACAGAGTGTAGTAATAGAGATATCAAGAGAGAGATTCGACAACATGTCAAGGCAAGGCAACAAGCAACACGTGAGACCTTCATGCAAGCCACAGTGTCTGCAATTATGGACCATGGCTCAGGAATTGACATCTCTTATGACAGTGTGTTAGTTAGTATCATGAAAGCGAATGGCTACAATGTAACAGAGTGTAGTAATAGAGATGTCAAGAGAGAGATTCGACAACATGTCAAGGCAAGGCAACAAATCACGATCCGAATGAATGAAGCGGCGAAGGTACTGATCCACCATTATTCAACCACTCACAAGGACAAAGTAGATCTTGATGAGGATAGTATCTTTTTGACAGAGGTAATGAAGATTCGTGGTCTAGCTTCATTTGTCGAGAACAAAGAGATTAGGAAGATTGTTATTGGCTTTAACGCTAGAGGATATAATAATACATAGTATGGTACTTTCTCTAGGAGTTGATACTTACTACAAGTGGACCTCGAACTATGATGATACTTTGAGAACTTGAGAGTCGTTCTTTCTCATCTTGGAGTAGTTTGATCGCCAAAGAGAGTGAGGATACTATGGTATCCTATATTCTGAGCCAACCAAATCGAATGCGTGGCGGAGTGCTCACTTTTCAAGGTGAGGCGATGAAATGCTGTTGTTTTGTGGAAGATACACCGCTGGCGTGATATATGTGGTATTTGATCAATGAGATGTTGTATTAATGTTGGTTAGTTAGGTTAGGATTCTACGCGTAAGGGGATGTGGTCTTTCGAACCATATCGATATCGTTATTACAAAAATAATGCCGTTATGGTTCACCACTACACCACCAGCCCAGAGGAATACCTACAATACTTGCTCCATTACGGCTATTGGATTGTTTGCAATATACTCGAGTTTATTTATCGGAGAATTGTGTATCATAATTATGACTATTTATGCTCAAATTTCTAACCTTTTGTAAATTGCGTCATTTTTCTCCACCTACCATAAATTATGGTTCACCACCCAGTCATTAGATCTAATATAAACAACTCAATAAATTTCAATAATGAGCTCCGATTTCGTTGTAAACTTCCTTGCCGGTGGCGTCTCAGGAGCCGTGGCCAAGACATGCACAGGTAATTATTGGATATTATAACATATGAATTGTTACAAACAAAATATTCATTCTCACCACACTTTATCTCACAACTTCTACAGCCCCCATCGAGCGTGTTAAGCTTCTTATCCAAACACAGGATGCCAACCCAAAAATTATTAGTGGAGAGGTAGCCCGATACACTGGAATTGTTGATTGTTTCTCACGTGTAGCATCAGAGCAGGGTATTGGTGCCTTCTGGCGTGGTAACTTCACAAATATCCTCCGTTACTTCCCCACCCAGGCATTTAACTTTGCATTCAAGGATGGTATTAAGGCAATGTTCCCTAAGGCTGATAAGAATACTGAATTTGGAAAATTCTTTGCCATCAATATGGCCTCTGGTGGACTTGCCGGTGCCGGTTCATTAATGATTGTTTACCCATTGGATTTTGCCCGTACTCGATTGGCATCTGATGTTGGTGGTGGTAAGGCACAGTTCACTGGTCTAGCTGACTGTTTAAAGAAGACTGTTGCCGCCAGTGGTATTGGTGGTCTATACAACGGTATTGGAGTTTCAGTTACGGGTATCATCCCCTACCGTGGAGTTTACTTTGGTCTATTCGATACCCTCTCTGGATTGAACCCTTACCAAAAGGATACTAACAACTTCACCCGTGCCGGATCTAAATTCCTTTGTGCCCAAACTTCTGCCATCTGTGCTGGATACGCCTCATACCCATTCGATACCGTACGTCGTCGTCTTCAGATGCAGAGTGAGAAGCCACAGGAAGAGTGGGTATACAAGGGTACTGCCGATTGTTTTGCCAAGATTATGAAGGATGAGGGAACTTCTGCTCTTTTCAAGGGTGCTGGTGCCAATGCCCTTCGTACTGTTGGAGCTGCTATGGTTCTTGTTCTTTACTCAGAAATCACTGCTGCCTTCGGCTCAGGCAACTAAAGTCGTCGTTGAGTTAGTATTGTGGTTGTATTTCTTGGATATAAAATATTGGGTGTTGGATCATTATGTATTAGAAACTTTTTGAGATGAGCTCATATTGCTCAATTAAAATAACACATTAGATCAAAGTATGAACTAAAATGGATTGTATTCTGCTGTATCTTTTTGTCTGTCTTTGATATTTACAGAACTCTGTTGAGAAAGAGGATCTTAGTAAGTTGTCGATGATGGAACTCCGTACAATGTATTTGGCTTGTTATAAGTCATACATACCTAGGTTAAAAAGATCACACAGATGAGGAAATCTGCATGAAATGACACCGACACATCTCTCTTCTAGGTTTAGTCTATCTACCTACATATATTTCTATTGCTTGACCCGTATAGCTGTCTCTATCTCTAAAGCTTTCAGGCGCACTACAATGGTCGCCAATTTCATCTTCACATATAACTTGCACCACGGCTGTACATTATTGTCCGCTTGTCTTTTCAAGGGTTTTTCAAATTAATGCTCCTTGCATCCAAGTTCAGTTACACCAAACATTGCACCGCAAAGCGAACTACACGCAGCAGTGGGAGAGTTACATACTACTGGAATATCATCAGGTTTGACCGTGTCATCTAGTGTTAAACTTTCACCCGACATGCTATGAGTTTCAGTATCTTGACCAGATACTTGTCGTACAGGTGCCGACGGGGATGGTTCGTCATCTTTAATATCTGCTGCCTTCTCCTCGGCCTCCTCTTTTGATGGTTCCTCCCTAACTGTGGATAGAGAAGGCTCTACTGGTGTTTCAGTATGGACGGAACCGTCATCCCTTTCATTGGCCATGTATCTATCGTCTGTTGATTTTGTTACTTTCTTTGTAGGTGTATCCTCACGATCTTCCATGATTGGATCATCAGTATGCATTGGAGTCCTTTCCATTACTGGCTCTACAGTAATATTACTCCTCTTCCTACCCAATCGGGGTAGGGTTGCTAGCTTCTTTAGTTTTCCGCTGAATTGCAAGCATGTCGAGAGACGATATGCGGGGTGAGAAAAAAGATATGTTAGATATGTGTTGTTATTAATCAATTATCAATGAATTGCAAACAGTATCATGCCAGCAAATATCGAGCATACTAAACTTACAGCTTCATTGTATATACTGATATACTCTATGTATGTTGCTTGGTAGGAGTTTATTGCAAAAGGTCGTCAAAAATAGTGGAGGGAGTTCTTCAAAAATGAACATGTAAATCCGTCTTCACAGCGAAAGGATCTTACCTTCGAAGAAGGAGGTTTCAACATGAAAACTGACATAGACTAATAGACATAAAGAGACTAAGAGATTAGAGATTTGAGATTGATTGTCGTCTGTGTAACCATCTTATTGTACTATTGCAGCAATAGTAGGTCTTTAGGGCTTGTTTGTTGCTTACGATGCGCTTCTAGTTGTGACATATCACCATAGCCATAGAAGTCGCAATCGAACCATGTCTTCTTCTTCGACCACAGCTCCCAACATTCCTATTCGCCATCGCCCCATCTTTGATGGATTGGAAACAGGCGAGGCCAAAATGGCAGCTGCCATGGAGGAATACCAAAATCTCAAGGATGCTGACGAAAATGGCTTAGATTTCGCCAACAAAACATCCATGTGGATTGCGTTCGAACGAGATATTGAATCACAGAGAGAAGATCGTTTATTCAATGATATACTTGCCAAGCATTTCAGTGAACCGTACGGGCAATGTCTCTCGGATTGTATGGCGTTTGGATTAAAGGTGGGGGTATTTGATACACCTGGGTCGAATATTGGATTGGGTATGGAAGGACACGTCATGTATTCTGCAGCGCGTACCCGATTAATTAATGATCATATTGAAAAATGGATGATTAGTGTAGGGGGCAATAAGCAAGTGGTCAACCTGGGGACAGGTGTGGACACTCGGCCGTTTTGGCTGTCTTGTTTGGCACAGGCAAAGTCGTATTGGGAAATCGATACAGATTCTGTGATGAAATACAAACAAGCAAGGATGGACGGATTGAAAGGGAGAGGGGAAATCCCTCGTCCTATGTGTCCCATTCATTCAATCTCAATGGATTTTGGGAAAGATTCCATGGCTGATGTGCTGACCAAGATATATAAATTTGATTCCTCCATTCCAACTTGTTGGATATTGGAAGGATTAATCATGTATCTAAAACGACCCGATGTTGAACAGTTGATGAACAATATATCTAAACTTTCTCCGTGCTCCTCGTTTCTCATCTTAAATTTCTCAACAAACATGCCCCACACCGCTTCTCCCAACATTGATGAAATAGACGAAATTTTAGGATCATCCAATTGGAAGAAAGTGACACGATTGATGTCTGGAGAAGAAGGCTTTCACTACAATAGATATCCGGAGGGCAAGCCTGCCAACAAAATCCTTGGTTTTGCAATGTATCAGAAGGAAAAATAGTGTACTACTATAAATGATGTCAATACTATTAGATATCGCCCAGTTAAGATAATTGAGCTAGTTTATGCTACTACACCACAACTTTCTACTTCCTGCAAAACAGTAGAAGAGATCCATGCTTGTAAATCAAAGTTTAGGATACCACCATACTCCTCTAACAATCTATCTTTCTCAATATAGTCATGTAAATCTGCTCTACTCTTTAAAGTATGGATACGTGAGCGCATCTTTGGGGAGAATAGTTTCTTATTCCCTGGAAGATGCGTGTTATATTAGTTTATGAACATGAAGTGAGATGATAGGAACTTCTGTTAGTACATGAGGTTTGCAAAGGCAATCAAATAAGGTATATCAAGTTCAATGAAGTATCCAAATCATGGAGACTTCATATGAACACAAGCATTCACATATAAAAAAAAACATTACAAACGCGGACTATCCTGCTGACGGATACCACCATGGCATTGATACTACAAGTATTGATTGTATCCTAAGTGGAAAACAACCTACAGCCTTAGACAAGAGTTTAGCCAACTGGCCAGGAAGATTCTTCCTTGTGTATCCTGATAGATCTAGAATAATTGTAATACCCTTCAATGGATCAAGTGTATTCCGTTCCATCATTCTTTGAAGAATGTAAAAGATTGCTCTACTTGCATCATGACTATCACAGAAGTGTGGGGCGGTGCCGACGTCGCATTTGGCTCCTCTTATTATCATAACATGGCTCTGGTCTTTTGCGACGAGTTCCTCTGGCGCAACTACAAATCCATTTTGGATGAGATGAGTTAATTTGGGGTCTTGGCTCAGTAGTAATGGTTTGTCATCATATACATATGTATTCTCCTTTCGAAACGATCTCCGTGCTCTAAATCTATCTGCTGCACGTTGAACATCTGGTTTGTATCGAATATATCTACTGAGGGTATTATCTGATACACCCTTTGCATCATCTCCCAGTATCTCTCGCAGAGATGAAGTCAGAAATACAAACGCTTCACTTTCATTAGAGTCTGCAAATGTAAAGGACAGACTACTTTCAGTGGACGGAGAGATTCCACTCAATCCTCCATTGTATGCCTTTACAAGAGGAGCTGCGGGTTCAATAGTTGTAGTTGCCGAAGGAGTAAGTGAAGAATCTAGATCTACCTCTTCCATTGTACCAATTGATGATAAAGTTCGCAAGTTCTTGTTACTACTATTGTCTCCATCGGAGAAAGAATCATAAGGTGTAAGTATTTTGTTGTTTTTATTTGCAATTCCAGGACTTGGCATACTTTGAGGAGATGTTGGTGTAACTTCTTCTTTTGTATTTTCTGGAGTTGTTGTTGACTCCTCCTTTTCATCAGCTTGTTCAGCTTCGGCAACTTTTGGCGGTGCCTTTATATCTTCAGTAGTGATATTATTGCTTGATACCGCATCTGTGGATTTGGCCTCTCCTGTCTCTTTCTCTGAAGATACTATATTCACAGTTTCAACAATCTCTTCTTTATCACTCAAAACATCATCATTTTTCTCACTCACAATATCATCTTTATCACTCAAAACATCAGCATCTTTCTCTTTGGTATCTTTATCAATTGCCACAGTATTGGCAGCTGTATCGGCTTCATCAAAATTAATACTCAATTCTTCTTCGTTACTATCAATACTATCGACTGTTTTCTCAATAACAGGCGATTCACTCTTGTTATTGGCATCATTAATATTACAATTTACTTCTACTACCGGCTCTTTAGTTTCATCCACTTCATCTTGAGCTACTGCATCCTTTCTTGCATCATCTATAGATATATCGGTGGTAACAACTTCGGTAGATTCTTCTAGTGGAGGCTCAGTCACTACAACTCCCCCCTCATCACTTGTCGGAATAATGTTATCATTATCCGTATCCTTCACAGTATCTTCTATGTTATCATCAACTACTACCGACCCATTCTCTTCGATTGTAGTAACATCTTTGATTTCATCTTTGATTATCTTCTCTTCCACTGATATATCAACACCTTCTTTTGTAGGCTGATCTACTATTTTATCTACTTCATTAGATTTTACTGCAATGCTATCGGTGGTGGTGTCCAACTTCTTTGTCTGCTGCTTCTTGTTGCCACCGCCACCGCCGCCCTTATTCTTTTTCTTCTTCTTATTCTTCTTCCCCATTATATATATCCCTGCTTTGTTGCTCTGTGATTCCAAGAGAGAAGATGTGAGGAGAAGGAGGATCAAAATCAAGGGGAGTTGCAATTTTTCATATGGGAATTAGATAACCGTTTCTCTTACTTCAATCCCCTCGATGAGACTCCTCGAGTACCTACAGTGGAGAGATTATAATTGATATATTAAAATACAGTCTGTATATCGCAGGTTCTTCAGTTTGTAAACGCTCTTTCTATACAGATATCTGGTAATGGCGGTATTGATATCAATATAACTCCCTACGAACATTACAACTTAGTAGAACAAAATGGCAAAGAAGAGAAAACCACAGCCACTGGCTATACCTCCTCAATCATCAGCACTACGATCTCGTAAACGCGCAAGACAAGTGACAACATTGTTTCATAAGTATACACAAGAGCGTGATGCAGCGGTAGCTAAAGCAAAAGCAGCTGGATGTAGTAATTGCATAGACGATGATGATACAATAAAAGATAGTAACCATAAAGAAGACAGTACCTTATCTCCACATCAGATACAATTACTGGCAGAGATTAAGAAATGGGATGACAAATTATCTGAAATTGGGGGAAGAGAAGAGTATCAACGTGCAAGTCAGATGAATACATCTCTTTTCTCCACAAGTAAATGGGTACTCGGTATCTTGGGACGAATTGGATGGTTGGATGGATTGCCACTTTCATCTGGTACTGATAATACAACAAGGAGTAAGAGTAAGAAGAAAGAAAAGATACAAAGAAGAAATATACGATTATTAGAAGTTGGTGCTATCAATACACAGCTACTAGATGCATCAGAACGAACAAGAATAAGAACAAATCATACATCATCAGATACAAGGCAACAAGATGGCAACAATGAGATGAAGAAGGAAAGCGGAGATTCAGCATATCAAACTGAACGTGTCTATCATCTTGATGTGAAGGCGATTGATATTCGATCAACAGATGCTAGAATAGAACAGTTAGACTTCTTTGACCTACCACTACCCAATTGCAACAACTTGGATTCTGCGACATTTTCTACCACAAGTAATCAACAACAGCAAGCATATGATGTTATTGTAAACTCAATGGTTATTAACTGTGTTACTACACCGGCAAAGCGTGGTAGTATGCTACATCTATGCTACAAGCAATTACGCCCTGGAGGAATGTGCTTCATAACTCTGCCAAAATTATGCTTGATACAATCTAAGTTCATGACTAAATCATACTTTGAAGAGATACTGAAAGCTGTTGGTTTTGAGATTATGGAAGATATGGGTAGAGAGTCACCTAAAATATCATTCTTTGTACTTAAAAGACCAAAACTAGAAGACGAAGATATGAATAAGAGATGGAATGACAAGTTTACAAAGACGACAACAATCAACAGGGGGAAGAAGTTTCGCAATACATTCGCCGTGACACTGAACAAAGAAGAAGTTTATATCAGTTTAAAGTATGTCTATCCTTAACAATGATGACTCCCGACATCAAAACACTCAATCACTCATCTACCCAAAGTATATTACGGTTATTGATAGTAACATACATCATACAAGAGATCAACGACAATAAGTATTTCTAATCATTACAAAGATTATTTGATTTAGAGACAGAAGGGCATTGCCAACCAAGATATGCCAAGACAAAGATACTTATAGTAAACAAATATCCACTGTGCACGTCTGCCCTCCTGTACCATGTAATAATTAATCCTTCTTCCCATTGGCTCCCTTTGCCTCCTCAAAGAGCTTGAACAAATGATATGCCATTAACCCTGTAAATCCGACAAAGGGAAGGTAATGATCTGGAAGCTTGACGGGCATGTAAAACTGGGCGTAGACAGGACCTGCCAGTCCAAAGAGGACGATGACAATGGTTTGAAACTTGATCATCGAAGCGTCCATCTGATACCACAGATAGCAAAGGCCACAACCGAGGATACCAAAGGCACGCATGAGGAATACATGATAATCATCCAGCTTAATGCCCTCGAAATTGGTCTGTGTGATAAAGTTAGGAACAAGCATACACTGAATCATAAAGAGACTCAGAAATCCTGAAGTGATCTTTGAAAGGGTGCTCATTGTTTTATGTCGGGAAGTCTATGATAGAATTCGAATAAGAAGTTAGGGCGTCAATAAAATAATCACAGCAGTAATCACAATAAACACTTACATGTATGATCAATAGAAGATGCCAATGAATATGCAATACCACTACAATATATTAGATATTACATAGCAGAATATTAACAGGAAGAGTGCGTGTTCCGCTTGCATTATTTCTGAATACCAGATGGTACAAAATTTCGAGAGGATACGGCAATGAGAAGGATAAATGTCGCACTACTCACAGCCAACCAATTAATCAATAATTTACTCTCATATTTTTCTACTGTAACACAAACAACAACTATCTTCCATTATATAATCTATATATACCATAATCTATAGAATCATGGGTGCCGCAGACGATAAAGCAAAGAAGGCAGCCAAAAAAGCTAAACTGAAGGCCGAGGCTGAATCTTTAGGTATCTCCTACGAGGAACTAAAGACTCAAAAAAAGAATAAGAAAGCCAACAAGGCACGTAAACGCGAGGCAGAGAAACTAAATGCAGACAATACCAATGCAGATCGTGAACAGGAACAGAAACGTATGAGAACATGGTCTGGTGATTTTGATGGTGATAAAACTAATACTGCAAATGGCAGCAGTGGTAGTAGTGATGCACAACAACCAGCAACTAAACGATTACGTACCCGATCAATGGACAAGGCAGAAGATAATGCAAAGATTGTTGCCTCTGAAAAGTCACAATCAACAGAAGAATGGCGTAAGTTACATAATATTACAGTAAAGGGACATGGTACAAATTCCAGTGAGAAGAAGTTTACTAGTATGGATCCATATATTGAATTTGATGATGCTCCGTTTAATCCTACTATTCAAAAGACATTAAAGGCTGCTGGCTTTGAGAGGCCTACACTTATTCAGGCTCAGGTAAGTGTTTTTTATTGTATTGTATCTCTTGTGTGTATAGTTCTACTTATTGGCTATACATATGTATCATTTGCATCTCATATATCTTTCTATCTCTTGACAAAATTGTACATATCATATGTCTCTTTGCAATACATATTATCCCCCCCTTCCATCCTCAATATTCACTTCCTCCATTTTTATAGGCATGGCCCCTTGCAATTGCCGGTAACGACTTAATCAGTATTGCAAAGACCGGATCAGGCAAAACATGTGGATTCCTCCTCCCATCCTTCCATCAATTCATTCAAAATAAAGGCCAGCGTAATGGCAAGGTAGGACCCATGATGCTTGTACTAGCCCCGACACGTGAATTGGCATGTCAAATATTAGATGAGACACAAAAGTTTGGTAGGCCGAATGGTATCCGGAGTGTATGCTGTTATGGCGGTTCACCCAAGTATCCACAAATTGCGGCCTTGGAACGTGGAGTTGAGTGTGTAATTGCAACTCCGGGTCGTATTAATGATTTGATTGAAATGAGAAAGGCAGATTTGTCGGGTGTGCGATTTGTTGTACTGGATGAAGCTGATAGGATGCTTGACATGGGATTTGGTAAGTGTTTATTGTATGTCGATAAATTTGCTTGATTATACAAAGCTTACACACAATCATTCATTCCTCAATACTCTAGAACCCCAAATCCGATCAATTATGGCCAATGTACCAGACTCGACGAAACGTCAAACGTTACTATTCTCGGCTACTTGGCCTAAGGAGATACAACGCTTGGCATTTGACTTCTTGAGTAATCCTATACAGATTAATGTTGGTGAGATTAATGTATTGAATGCAAACAAGGATATTACACAGAATATTATCATGTGCAATGAGACTGATAAGATTGATAAACTGAAGGAGATTTTGACAAATCTAATCAATACCGCCGAGGAAAATCCAGAAGAAGAGAAAAAGAAACCACAAGCTACTAATAGGTTTGGTCAAAACCCATTTGATTTGGGTGGTAAGAAACACTCCAAGGTTATTGTTTTCGTTGCCAAGAAGTATGTTGCGCACGAATTAGCGAATTCACTTTGGGATGAGGGATTTGCCTGCGATTCGTTACATGGTGACCGTGCACAATGGGAACGTACCAAGGTTATTAATGCATTCAAGCAGGGTACACTTCGTATGTTAATCGCGACCGATGTCGCAGCTCGTGGTTTGGATGTCAAAGATGTTGGTGCCGTTGTCAACTATGACATGCCTGTTGGTACTAACGGAGCTGAAGATTATATCCATCGTATTGGAAGGACGGGGAGAGCCGGACAAAAGGGCGTTGCTCATACATTCTTCACACCTGGAGATAAGAAGCTGGCTACCGAGCTTGTTCAGATTCTAACAAAGGCTGAGCAGGTTATTCCTGATGAGTTGAAAGCAATGGCTAGACCTAGATTTGGTGGACGTGGCGGTTTTGGTGGCAGAGGTAGGGGACGTGGAGGAAGAGGTAAGTTTTATCCAACGTTTGAGTCTTTTGTTTGATCTTATAATCATCATATACTCAATTATATCTCAATTCTCATCAAACTTTTAGGCTATTCAGGAGGCAGAGGCGGTAGAGGAGGGTACATGAGCGGAGGTGGCGGTGGATTCGGAAGAGGACGCGGAGGAGGAAGATCAAGGCGTTTTTGAGTAATTAATAAGTCAAGAGTAATAAGTGAGCTAGTTTCCTGTTGAATTTAACTCGTTCCATGAGTTACAAGTTCCTTTCAAATAGGCCCAAGCTCGCTGAATCAAACCACTACTACCACAAAAGCAAATCACAGAGCTAGCTCTATACTGCCTCTCCAACACCAATGAACTAGAATTGCTAATTATTAGAGCTTCTTGGGCACTGCTCACAACCACTTTAGACTTGTAAGTCACTAGAACTTGAACTTCTTCCATACTGACTTGCAATCCTTTCAACTTCAAGCTGGAACTTAGTCTTTCGGTTTGCCAGCTTTTCCTTTAGCTTGAGAATTTCTCTATAGATGCAGCCCAGCCATGAGATGCAGTAATTGTCATAAGTGAATCTAATAACTGGTGTCGAGAATGCTAGGGAAAAGATAACGACGAGTAGTACGTATACATTCATTGTCCAACGAGATTGAGTAACTCTCTCGTAATGGCGTCGACTTTGCTCTCTAAAGCTAACCAAGTCGTCTCAATCTTCTATCTTCATCTCGACTCCATCTCAGGATCTCCAAAGCCAACCAAGTCTCGCTCTTCGATCTTTTATCTCGATTCCAACTTCACTTTCACTCTTAGATTTTTTTAAGGCAAAGCCCGCCCTTAACATTGATTTGATCGGTGCATACAACAATATTAATATAAGCAATAACAAGTCTAACACTGCTTTCATATTACCACTAATCTATGCCGTTAAGAGGAGGCGTGGAATAATCGAGTAAATTCATTTAAGTCGGGTACCATTAACAATTTTAATTCACTTAATGTTGCACCAATAAAATGTTTATTATGATGATGTGAGGATTATACATCTAGCTGTGATAATGACTCTTTAACATGCGAGCTTAATGTTCGCAGTCTTCCAACTAAGGCACCGTGTTGAACCGAACTATCTGCAAGAGCTATAACATAAAAGTCTGGTCCAGCACTTGCAACTCCGACCACTCCCTTTTTAGTAATATAACATCATTTATATTCATCATTTGTAGTATCATAACATATGCATAGGCACAATTAGAAGGCAAAGATATATAAATCATAGATAATGATAAGATTTCATACAATGAAATATACATAATTTAAAAGAATCAAATCATAATATGTATCAATCAATACTAAATATGAACTTACATAATCCATCTCGATTACAAGACTCTTTAAATTCGTATCCTTCTTACCACTCTTTCCTCCATCAGCACTACCACCCTGTTGCATGTTTGTAGATGAACTTTCATCATCACCGCCACTAGATGATCTACTACTTTGGTTTTGATTCTGTTGTTGTTGTCCATCACTACTCTGATCTTTTTGTACATTACTTCCTTCACCGCTAGATTGTCGTTGTTGAGACGAATCATATTGTGGATCTAATAATAACAACTCCTCACCCATGCGAGAATAATCACCGGCTACTTCCGATATTAATGCACCTATGGATGATGCATCTAATGGCCATTGTGAACTTAATACATTACTATCATCTTGTGAAATTTTATGATGTGTCTGTGGGGGTGGATTGCCATAACTTCCTAATAACTCGCCATCTGAATCGATAAGAAGAACAGCATGTATACCATCTCCAGTTATACGAGAGAGTACAGTGGGTATGGAGCGTGAGCGGATCATATCAATATACCTAACATATCAGAATGAGGCAACTTTATGAAGAAAATATTTTTATGAGAGTTGAGGACCGGTATCTTTGGTCATGAACGAATAGAGGCTGTCTTCACAGTGGCTTCAAAGCATTGGAGTATAAGCTCAGTATATAAAATGCATTGCAAGCAAAGTAAAGTAGATCGCTACTTTCCTTAAGTAGGTACTTATCTGTTTTAAGAATTATCCAGAGTGAGCTGCATTACAAGTTGTTCTGATCATCGAATTGTATCACCCCTATCCTCGGCGATTCACACTGTCTCTTTTCATGATAATTACATAATATTTGGATACTGCGACATTGAGATATATGGACCACCTCGATAGGCTGGTTTTCCTCCCTTGTCTCGAACTGCCATACGAGCATCAGAAGAAGTCGCAAAACGAACCAGGAATGTATTTCTGGTTGACTTAATTGGGGTGCCCTTTCTCTTGTGTTCATACTTCAACTCTCGATGAGGAATGCCCTTGATGAGGAAATCGACATTACTTTGATCCTCACTAAGGTTGTTCACATTCCAATTAAGTTGTCTTTCGGGATATTCCGCCAAATATGGTGTTAAACCATTGTCTGTGGACTCATGATAATTCTCCTTGGGGTGGATAGACTCCGTATCATATCCGCGAAACCAAAACCGAACATCTCGTTCATTTACTCTAAGATCCTCTGTTTCAACTCTAACCACATTTTCAGATAGGTTAAATGTTGGACTCAAGTGAAAAGAGTGCTGTTCCCAAGGTGGTTGTCTATGAAGGTCACTATCAATAGGGATGTCAGAGGGGTAGGGTAAGAATTCACGAATCTTGAGTGGCATTGACGCGACTTTGAGGAGTTGATTAGGAGATGCCGACGGTGAACTCTGACCTTGCTTTGGAAATGGAAACGCTTCTGAATAATTGTTCATATAACCTTCAATGTCAGATGTCTGCATATTGTCACTTTCCCCTTGACCAGTGGTCTCTGGTGCTAGATCGCCCTCAACTACCTTAGTCTCTTCTTCAGCTTTCACTACCACATCAGTTTCTTTAGTGAACTCTTCTCCCCACATCAGCTCTTTCTCATCATGATCTTCCTCCTTCAAGGCTATGTCTCTTTCCTTCTCATTCGCTTTTACCTCATACTCATCATACACGCCACGCCACAACCCCTCTCTCCAATCTCTCCTAGCTTCCTTGAGACTAAGATCATGCCATGAATATCTTGCTCGACGAATGTGATTTAATACTGCATTCACTACACTCCGATTAGGAAAACGTAAGAACCAACCCATTGGCCGGGCTCGGTATGATAGATGAATACGTGCCTCGCATATAATTGGACATGTATCCCCTCCTCCTTTATGTAGTGAGTCAAAGTAATCTGTGGATGGTGTCCATAATGGTAAGGTGCCGTTGCCATTATCACCATTTATACTTTGTTCAGAATATAACGTCTTCAAGGCATCGACACTATTTAATGCCTTCATTGTAGCATCATCCACACCATCTAAGTTACCCAACGAATCTAAATCTAATATACCCTTATTTAACTCATATTCAATAATTGAATTTAAACTTGGATATAAATCTGATAACTTTGTATTAGGCGGTGTTCCCGATATTTCTACCCATTCAGATGTTGCCACATTTGTTGGTAACTTTAATTCAGGTTGTTGTTGTGGTGGTTTCCTATTCTTCCTTTTAGATCGTCGTTTGTTATTATACTGGCGATAATTTGCCTTATATCCATCACGCCATGATGGTCTTTCTGCTGCTAAGTTGTTCGGAGTATTAGTATTACCTTCTCGACGTTGTGCAAAGCCAGCAAAACCACCAGTATTGTTGTTGTTGTTATTATTATTGTTACCTCTTCTATTGTCTTGATGTGGTGATGGTTGCTTTTGATATTGAAGCATTTTTGTAAAGTTAGTAACTGGTGGACGAGTGTGTATAGGCTGTGACGGAGATTCAGATGCTGGTGCGGTATTCCCAGGAGATATACTTTGATCAGATTCAACATTCTCCCCACCTTCTGTTGATATCATACGATTATTATTAACCTGTTGATAAAGTTGCAATCTTACTCCTATGTTGATGTCATTTGCAATTGTTGTGTTTGGTATCTTGTGAGGCACAAACAACTGGGATCTTATCAC
>Ga0214478_101001_pt1 | contig 15264 bp, 15 predicted proteins | sample M1_20Mar14CPVII9_2_FD_178001 | JGI IMG/M metagenome (GOLD analysis project Ga0214478, IMG submission 178001) | Marine eukaryotic communities from Monterey Bay, California, United States - M1_20Mar14CPVII9sort6BwellD7 | ecosystem: Environmental > Aquatic > Marine > Unclassified | place: USA...
TTTGAGCGCCTGCTAACCATCCGATGACGGCCAGTGCAAAACCAGACCAAGCGGCAATCACGGCACCCTTACCAGACGCCTTGGTCCAAGTCATCATATTCCAAAGGGGGATAACAGCTGATCCGATGACGACACCCATGAAGAGGTATACCCATCCAAGGTTAAGACCCATGGCGTTTAGGGCAATCTATTCGAGAAGAAGTGACATGATGTAAGTGATATGTTAGCAACACATCAAGAGAATAAGGGCATATCAATCGATACAAAAGGAGTATCACTTACCGAGAATAGACCCATGAAGATACCAAAGCACACAATTACAATGCGAGATACAAAAAGGATCTGCTTCCCAGTGGCTTCGGGGTTGAAGTATTCACGGTAGATATCGTATGCAATCAATGATGAGACTGCAATACTCTCAGCTGATCCAGTAGATACAATGGCCATGAAGAGCATGATCAAAATCAAGGCGGAACCAGCCTGTCCCATTAAATGGTCAGCCACAGCAGGAGGCACTAAGCCTGAACCAGCCTCACCTGCATTGATTGGGAGCATGAGTGCGGTTGATGCAAGCCCCAAGGAAGTGGCAAGGGAGAAGGGGATAGCAAACCAGCAGATACCACCGAGTAAATATCCCTTGGCTGCACTGGAAGGGCGTGCGGCAATCGCTGATTGCCAGTAGGATTGATCAACGAAGACAGTTCCAAAATTCCCAATAATGTTGATGATACCAAACATGAGACCACCGCCCGAGAGCATGGTGAGGTAACTACCCTGTTCATTACCAGCTACAGGTCCACAAGCCATTTGTTTCTTGCCGTCAGCGTCTTGGAAGAAGGATGTGGATGGAGTACCATCGGTACTGTAGATGGCTTGACATTGCTCGGTTGTGTAAGACACGGTGTTGTCCAAGAAGTCGTACATCTGATCTGACGAGTATACCTTGAGGTAAACAATCGTAATCATGGTAATAAGGACGGCAAAGATGATCATGGTATGAAGGTACGAAGCCATGAATGTAGCCTTGAGACCTCCGGCTGAAGTGTACAAGATGACACCCCAGGGGATCAAGAAACTTGCCAACTCGTAGTTGACACCTGTCAAGGCCTCGACAGTTGCGGCACCACCCAACAAAAGCATTGAAGTAACGATGATGTTGGCACAGAAGCCAAAGAAGAGAAAGGTAAGATGTGCTGATTTACCCCAACGAGCACGGACAATCTCACACATGGTATGTGCAGAAGGTGCTACATCCTTGAGACTGATTGCTAAAACGCCGAAGAGAAGAATCTGGATTGTAGCTCCAGATGCATACCAGAAAGGACCACTAACACCATATTGCCAAGCAACATTGGAACTCTGTAGGAGAGTTGCAGCCCATGTCCATTGAGATATGATCACTGAAGCGGTTAGTCCAGTCTTCACCATACGTCCAGCGGTGCTGTGGATTGATAATAATGAATGATGATGATCATATGATGTGTGTTGCAAATGAATAATGAGGGAGGGAGAAGAGAACACGAGAAGAGGGTACCACATATAAGATATGAGCTACAATCTGCAAAGATATGAAGAACAGTAATAGTCGGCAAAGGAAAATCATATATACTCACTTGAACTGTTCTGATGTGATAGTTGCATTATCAGAGAACTTCTTATCCAAAAAGACGATGCAAGTAGTAAAGAGGGAAAACAAAGCTCCGAAGCCAATAACAACGAGGTAACCAACAGCCTTAGAGAGCGGAGGAGAACCTCCAAAGTAACTCTCCATGCCTTGGTACTGTGGATCTTCCTCCCATGATGGTGGGCAGACGTCTATTTGTTGCAATATAAAATATAATATACAAACAGTGAAAGTTAATTCGGATAAGATAATATAGTAAAGATATGAAAACATATTATGAAAACACAGACGATATACATACCTACGCCCTCGATTGCAATGTCGTTGACGATGCAAGACATGATGATAATCAATTACTTGACGGAGAAGGTGGGGTGTAGTAGTAGTGGATATTGTTTTGAGAGCAACTCAAAATTATGGAGTGATGATTGTGATGGATCCAAATAACATCCCCTTCTCCTCTTACACAGAGTCCCCATGTTAGACGACGATGACGAGCTTTTCATCATCATAGAATTCCGAGACATAATTAGTAGTGGATAGCTTCTACATAATTCGACGGCAACTGTGGTAGTAGATATGACAGAGGACCTCCTACTAGCAGCATATTCTCTAAACTCTGTAATATTTTGGGCAGTATCCTTCTCGGATTTGGCGATCCAGTCACAACCGGCTTAAGAACAAAATGTAGTAGGGTAACAGCGCCGTCGTAAGAACTACCTCTCTGAAAAGGAGAAGGCGACAATCGTCCACTCCATGGATGCAGAACTACCACTGTGAAAAGAGGAAGTGACATTGCTTTCCCTGAGAATAAACATAGCGTGAAAAAGATTCTTCACTTTACAAAGATTGCATCATCCATCACAATCATCTCATTATTTATCAATATCAAGTCGATCATCATCATCAACAACAACAATAGCAATGCCGAAGACTCTAATCAGTGTAGATCCAAAGAAGGAGCCGTGGAATCAGGATACTCCGCTACACAATCGGTGGCACCCTGATATTGTAAGTTTGCTATAAATTTGTTCACAAGATATGCACAAAGATATTGATTGATTGATATGCTAGCTTTACGACTTCAGAAGTCAATTTCTATGAAATCTATTTCCTATCTACCTCAAGATATGCACAAAATACTTATATATCTAACCCCATCATTACCCATATCAAACATATGTACAGCCAGCGGTTGCAAAAGTATCGGAGGGAGAAAAGTTTCGTGTAGAGTGTGTTGATTGGACGGGTGGTCAAATCAAAGATAACGACTCGAGTGATGATGTTAAGAACGTTGATCTTTCTCAAGTACATTATCTATCGGGTCCAATCGAAGTTAATGGTGCCATGCCGGGGGATCTCCTCAAAGTCGAGTTTCTCAACCTTGGGACGCTGGAGGAAAATGAATGGGGATTTACTGGAACGTTTGCTCAGGTATGTATAGTGCATTGTATGATATGACGTGCATATGATATAGTACTGTATTTGTATTCCTACTCTAACTCGAATGATTATCTTCTTTGCATTTCATAGGAGAATGGAGGGGGTTTCCTAACTGACCACTTTCCTAAAGCAACAAAAGCAATTTGGGACATCCACGGTGTATACTGCACTAGTCGTCACATTCCTGGCGTAAAGTTCGCAGGATTAATTCACCCTGGCCTTATCGGGACCGCACCGAGGTAAGAGAATAGTGGCTGTATCTTACTACTTATATCAATTCTTTAACTAATATCTTATGATATGTCTACATCCATTCATGATATCAGTGCCGAGCTACTGAAAATTTGGAACGATCGTGAGGCTACTCTTGTTAGTGAGGAAGGCACTGCACTTGAGAAGACGTTGTGCGGTGAGTATACTTTTGGTTGAACTATGTTTATGCCTGCAAGACTTGTTTGATACTATCTCACATTTCTACTTATGTTTTCATAATCTTAGGTTGCTTGGCAACTCGTCCACTTGCCTGCCTTCCTGAAGCAAAGGGTGCAATGCTTGGTAAGCTTGGCCATTTCGTGGAGAAGAGTGGTACTGACGAGGCTTGGGATAAGATAGCAAGTGAGGCAGCTAGAACAGTACCTGGTCGCGAGAACGGTGGCAACTGTGACATTAAGAATCTATCAAGAGGTTGGTAAGTACATCTTTTGACGTCAGGTATCTCTTCCAAACCAAATGTTCACACATTGTACTGAACTCTAATCACTTTCTCTTCTTCCTGATAGCACTGTATACTTTCCCGTCTTTGTGGAAGGTGCAAAGCTTTCTATGGGTGACATGCATTTCTCTCAGGGGGACGGAGAGGTCAGCTTCTGCGGCGCCATCGAGATGAGTGGCTTCCTAGATCTTCGATGTTCAGTGATCAAGGGAGGTATGAAGATGTTGCCCGCCGTGGGTCCTAGCAAGCTCAACGTGAACCCTATCTTTGAAATAGGACCCTTGGAGCCTCGGTATTCTGAGTGGCTAGTCTTTGAAGGCATCTCCGTTGATGAACAGGGTAAACAACGTAAGTAGATATAGAAGTATTCTCTGTCGGTATGTGTTTGTCCATCTTACACTCACTCATCTCCCTCTTTATAGATTACCTTGATGCAACCATTGCATACAAGCGGGCCGTCTTAAACTGTATCAAGTATCTGTCACAGTTTGGATACTCCGAGGAGCAAGTGTACCTGTTGTTGAGCTGCTGTCCATGTGAAGGGAGGATCTCTGGAATAGTAGATGTTCCTAACGCGGTCGCTACTCTTGCAGTACCTCTTGCTATCTTTGATCGAGATGTCAGGTGAGTATATAGGCTGCTTTCAGCTCAAGTCGACAGACTTTTTATGCGTTGACTAACCCAATCTTGCTACTTGTGCTTTATCTTCGACACGAAAATAGGCCTCCAAGTGATATTGAACACTTTGCAAAGGGTATCAGAGTTGTCGAGAAGGATGTATGTATCTCCGAGGAAGGCGGTGCTATTCCACATGATCCTCGTTTAGACACTTGTCGACTTGCTGAGTAAAGATTCTGATCTGGGGTTGATGAGTATAGTTTGTATCTGCACATATCTCGAGCCTTTAGTGTCAATTTTGCTTCTATAGACACTGAGTTGGTTCATTGTACATAGATTGTACAGACAATGAGGGAGTTTTGAATTTGATGGTTTCCCTTGTTTATAAGTAGAAGTAACAAATGTATAAAACAGATTTGAGCACTGAATTATGTGTATGTATACCTAAAAGATAAAAGAAGAGTTGCACAATTTACCAACGCCCCATTAACATGCACTCAGAAACTAGCAAGTGAGTTGTCCACCTTGCCAATACCCCATACATAACGCAGCCAGGACTCCAGGCAGGGAGAGTTGCCGACTCAAGACTAAAATCCACAACCTCTTTTTTAGGATACCACCCTCATAAAGACAACTCATACTCTAGTACTAACTAGTAACTCTTTTGTATTCACCACAACGCCAGGTTGGCTTGATTGTCTTTCCCGTCCGTATTGATTCATTATTCTAATATATACAGACTTTGCCTTCTCTATTATTATCACGACGGACTGGTATTTATTGACGGGGCAATTATGTTGAGGTTTCATAGGCCTTCTTCGTCTCGTGGTGGTTCAAGAGGAGTCAATAATCGGAGTGTTATACCAAAGCAAGAAGAAACAACTCTATTTCCACCAACTATTTATACTGATGAAACTTACACGAATGGTATGCTTGTACCTACTCCTACATCTTCCAATGTTGATGCAAATGGTATTGAAGAAGTGGTGGTACAATTACCCAGCAATTACTTTCAAACCCGTAGACGTGTTCATGGTAATACAGCACCAACTCTTCCAAGTCTATCCAAGAATGATTCATCAAGATGGAATGATGCATATGCTGCTCAGGCCTGCTGTAGGAGACGTTCACCAATGAATGCGGTACGATTATTAGGGACTATTACTCTATTATTTGAGGAAAAGGTGAGATTAGACTTATTGTTTGAATTAGAATTTGTTTTGGAGATGTATACATAATGAATGAAAAGGTGCACCGCATACAACAGAATTATTTATTATGGCCTTATCCAATATTGCTTATCATAATATACCTTATTTCTTTACATTTTATTGTGGTTAATATAAATATCAACAGGGTGGAAAGAAAGCATCAAAGGGGTCATCTTCATTATTTGACCAATCGAAGAAGTATAGTGATAAGGCATGTAATCGTATGGCTAGAAGGCAGCCTGCCAAAAAGATGTGCAATCCACCAACACAATTTTCCAAGAAGAAGGCATTGGGTGAGGCAATTTCCGAATTAGGTTACGATGAAGATGTAGATATTGAATCATTATCAAAGGAATTACAAATTGAATTAGAACAAAAGGCTGAAGAAATTTATAATTATTGGAAGGTTGTGAAGAGTACAAAACCATTAGATGAATGTTGGGATGTTAAAGATGGTGGATTTAGACGTGATGCGGTAGGAGGAGAAGCCTCTATTGATGGGGAATTTTATGTACCAATTTTATGTTTATTAAATTGGATGAAAGGTGGGGATCAAATTGTTGATTTGTATGAAGGAAGGGTAAAGTCTTTGTACAATGGACTTTGTCACATACCTACAGATGCGTTGACAGTCCTTAGGTCACTTGTTGATTTATCTTGCCCCAACTCTCTGTACAAGATTCCATTAATTACGCCGTATGCAGTTGCCTCTCGTGTCGTTAAGGGAAGTAAAACGACGTGGAAAGTGCGAATTGGTGTATATATGAACAGACTTTTGCCAGAGGTTCTAACAGCAAAGACGTGAGTGCTCAATGAGTATGCAACTGATGTTTTATTTTATCCTGGAAAACATATGTCTAACACACACCTTTCTCAATCTATCTTCACAGGTTACACTGTGTCATGTCGGCACTTGATGACAACTCCTACATCGCCAGTGAACCTCTACACATGCCTCCAACCAGAAATAACAATGATCCCGTATTCCAAAGTAGCAAATACCCCATTGTCAAGTTACCAACTAGAGATTTCATGGACATTGATGATAAAGATGACTTATTGATGGAGGAAGAGAAGAAGGAAGATGATGACGATGTGCAAGAAGACATTGCGTTGGGGGGAAGTACGAGAGAGTCGAAGACTGTTAGTGCATTCAGTACCAAAGGTTATCTTCGACTATTAGAAAATACTGGGAATGACATCTCACAGTATTCCGAGATAGCCAAATCCCTCTCTCAATATCTCAAGTTGGACCTCATGCTTCATCAACGGCATGCCCTCTGCTGGATGACACAAATGGAGCACTTGGAAGGATTCGGAATCAATAGCATCCTGTGGGAAGAGAGACGATTCTTAGATGGCGGATCGTATTACTACTCTCCTGCCTTGGGCCAAATTAGATTGAATAAACCTCCCGTAACAGTCGGTGGTTGCTTAGCTGATGAAATGGGGTAAGCAGAGTACATTCTGATGATGTTTGCTTGTTTCATCATATGTCTTCCGTATTCTCACATCACTTATACTCCCATCATAACAGCCTTGGGAAGACGATCGAAACGTTGGCCTTGATTGCTTCTAGCCTTGATGAGCTCAAGACTGAAGCCAAGGATGGTGGCCAGGGTTGTACACATGCAACACTCATTATTGTACCACCCGCTCTAGTTGCTCAGTGGGTTAAAGAGATTCAAAAGACTTGTGGTGACAAACTTGTTGTCGATGTGTTAGATGCAAACACAACTGAAAAAGTCATCAGCAGTCAAGTCAATTCTAGTGGTACTGGTTGTGATATTCTCATCACAACCTACAGTGCCCTTGATCGACCAAAGCCAAGTCAATATCTAGCGAGTTGGTCTTGGGGTAGGATAGTTTTAGATGAGCAGCAGGAGATACGATCTTCGACAACAAAGATTGCCAAGAACTGTGAGAGTCTTGTCTGTCATCGTCGGTGGATGTTGAGCGGCACGCCTCTCTTTGAGGGCGTGCAAGATCTTCGAGGAGAGCTCAACTTCTTACGACTATCACCCTATGCAGCAAAGTGGGAAGACGGCTTCTTCGACTTCAGTATTATGAACCACTGGAACGTTCAAAGTAGTCATGGACTCGAAACATTACGTATCTTGGGTTTACTTATCCTCCGCCGGTCAAAGGATATGACTATTTGTCAGACGGGAGCATCAATCATGAATCAGAAACGATTGACTGTAGATTTCGTCTCTGTTGAGCAGACTGACAGCGAGCGCGCCCTATACTGTTGGCTTGAAAGTGTTGTGTCTCAAGAGGTGTCTAGAAAAGACTCTACTGAGAGCAAAGAGAATAAACAATCACTTCAAAGCAAATCTCTTTGCCTCAGGTTATTACGAGAAGTGTGCTTCTCTCCTGTCATGATCAATGGTGGATTAGGAGTACAATCACAAATGAAGGTCTTGAATGGCTTATACCGTAAAATCCTAGCCCGAGAAGAAAAACTACACCAGCTCACAGACGGTCATAGAAACAAACGGACAGAGACAACACGAACGATGTCCCCGCTTGAAGCGCTTAGGTTTTTGTCACAGGCAGACAAAGCTGTTAATGTCCAAGAAGGCTTCGTCAGTGATCAGCGTGTCGGAAGGGGACAAGGCGTCTCCAACAGGACACGAGCAACAGAAGATATAGGACAACTTGTTGCCGATGCTCAGACGCTCGTGAATGAATCAACAAAGAAGAGAGTCTCCTCAAAACAGACAATTGCTAGAAAGAGGTGGCAGCTTGCATTGGAATTAGTCACAACGGGAGTGCTATGTGATGAAGACTCGCTGTCAAGAGTGAAGCCATCGATTCGAAACCTCTGGAAGTGGCGAAGTATATTCATTGGCCTTGAAGCTCAACTTGATAACCCTTGCCTGTTACGTGGGTGGAGGCCACAACCGTCGTTTGCAAAGCAATTGCTCATATCAAATCCAACTTTTCGTTGGGCTTCACCTGGTTGTCTACAGCTTGATAATATTCCAGCTGAAGTATCACTGGAGGAAATTACAACTGGAGTATTTGAGGGATCAAAGAAGGAACCCCGAGTAAGAGCTAAGATTGCAAGTCTCCAAAAAAGTAAAGAAAAAGCAAAGGGATCGAGTAAGAAACAAGATATCCAAACCAAGATTACAGAAGCAGAGGGGCTACTCCAGGAAGCAATTGCATACGATAATAATCAGTTGCAGAGACCTCAAGTTGTCAAGGTATCGAGCACCAGCCTTGAGAATTGGCAGGCATACGTGCTATTGGCAGATGATGGGGAAGAATTCCTCCGCAATGCCAAATCCAAAGTAGGAATCTCTATTCCGAGTGCCACGGCAGTTCCGCATATTGAAGCTGAAAAGAAGAAGGCAAAAGAGCGATTTGATCAGTGTGAGGCTGAGTATAATGTCCATCCTAGTACGAAACATAAGAATGATAAGGCCGAGGCTAAGAAGCTTCTCGAAGTTGCAAATCTTGGGCTTACCATGTCCTTTGATACATCAGCTGTTGCCTCAACAACTTCCAATGTTGTCGTATCTCAAGCTATGGTTGGTGGTCTAAGAGGTATTGCTCCGCCATCAAAAGCTGGCATGATTAATGGATGTAATAACAGTATCGAGCAAGCTACAGAGTCATTAGAGCGTGCCATGAGTAAACTGAGAGAGGGCGAATCGACTCTTTCTCGTTTGCTTCCGATAATGGCGAGAGGGGTAGAAGATGTCGGACAGAAATCTGCTTACGAAGTGCTTGAAGCTCTCAGGAAGCAAAAGTTCTCTGAGACGCAGTGCTCCATATGTCTTGGACCGTTTGGAGACAACGCTGATGAAGATCCGACACAAGTAGCAAAGATAGTTTCGATGATCGTTTGTGGCCACTTCTTTTGTAACGGATGCCTTGATACTCATATTCATTCGGCTATAAGGTGTGTATGGTATATATTATTTGTTGTTATCTGGTAGTAGCCTCATACTCATCTATTCCATTTTTTCCAGTAACATGCGGCGAATAAAATGCCCCAATTGTCGTCAAGGTAAGTCACAAAGCCAAGTTCTTGTAATTGAGTTGATGTGCCATTTCTTAACTAACTCCACCTGCCCCGACCTCCCCTTCTTCCCTAATAAAGGGTTTGGATTGAGTGATGTCATCCACATTGATCATTTGGCCTCTGATGATGAGGAAGAATTGAAACAAAGAACACAGGCAAAGGCCAAGGTTATCGAAGCATCCAAGGTTCTTGCCACCTCGGATGGAATCCTTGATGCAGATATGTGGCAATCACTCTTCTTGTCGATTGATGTACCTACGAATGTTGATAATTCGCCGCATCATTTGCATACAGCGTTACGACGAGATGTATTAGCTCACTTCAGGGCTGCTTGTGGAATGCGAATCGATTCGCCTCGGTCCTCTGCTCCTTCGTCAGATCAACCAATCACTACAGGTCTATCAAGTAAGATTCAAACGCTATTACACGATCTACCATTCGGTGAACATGCGGTCGTATTTTGTGCATCAAAGGAAATGGTGTTGCATCTTGCTGTGGTGATCAAAGCCAAGGGCATCGAGTGCTTTAGTTTATTTACTGGGCAGAAAACTGCGGAGACATCAAAGTGTGTCTCAACATGGGAGACTACTGAAGCTAATACCTCGATGGTTGGCCCGGTGTTAGTCATTCAAGCTGGGGCTGCCGCCAGCGGGCTGACGCTAACTAAAGCATCAAAGGTCTTCTTGATGGAGCCTTTCCAACGCCAGGAGGAAGAACAGCAGGCTTTTGCTCGTTGTCATCGTTATGGGCAGGAGAAGGATGTTAGTGTCAAAATCTACTACTCTCCAGTAACAGTAGAATCAAGGCTTCTAGCTTGGAGGCGACGATCGGCTGAAAAGCTAGTAGCCGAATCAGGAACAAGTAGTTCCAACTATATCTTCTCACAGCTCGATAAAGATGATGAAGATAGTGAAACATCTGATACGGAGGACTTGACTGAGAGTAGCTCAGAAGAAGAAGAGGAGGAAAGGGAGGAGGAGGAAGATCAGGATGAAGAGAGTAAGAATGGTAGTGAAGAGGAACCTACGGAGGAAGATACTCTTCGAACCCAATTTTTGTTGGGTCTGGTTGTGTAGGCATTGCTGAACTTGTAACGGGTAGAACTCATCTTTGTTACAAGTTACAATTACTATTAAACCCCCACACGAAACATTTATTACAAAAAGTACTATAACCCCCAGCCACCCCAACGACTAGATCTAAATCACTTCTTACCAAAACCAAACCGCATGAACTCGTCGGCCTGCATCATAACATAATTATCGGGATCATCCTTAGCTCTTGTGTAAGTCAAACTTTCCTTTCCACTTCCAAAAACTACAAGTGTCTTGCCTTCCTCATTGAATGACTCCTTCAACTCTTTAAGTTCTACTTGAGCTAATGCTTTGCTGAATAAGGACCTAGAAAAAGTTCCAGTGAAGTCAACACCTTTATAAACCGCAAGCTCTGACGGAAGAGTCTTAGGGGAGGTATCTTTAAGAGTAGGCTTACTCTTTGTTGTTTTTGTTTCTACCACTGGGAAGACCCAAACGTCCTCGGTATGGGCAATTGCAGTCCGCTTTATCATTTCTTTTTGGAAACAATAGGTACCTCCGAGACTTAAGGAGATACGCCCTTCCTCCAAAGCGGTAACAGTCCCGATAGCGACTACGAGGAAACTGAAAGCAATAGGAGAGTCGCTAGAGCCTCCGTCCCTGTAATCACGTCCTTCAGTAGATAAGAATCCTTCGTTCTGGATAGTCTCGATGGATTCTTTTTCAATATCATGTGCACATTGCTGTTGTGCTATATCATGCTGTGCAATAACAATGATAGGGATCTTGCCCTTCTCTTTGGCATCTTGGATGAGTGCTTTGATGTACTTCTCAAGCTCGTGTTGATTCTTGGGATCAAGCCATTCAGGACGAAGATAAGTGATGATGACGTCCTCATCGTCAAGAACACATCCATTATTCTTGAGAAGAAGGGCAAATGAGCTCATAATATACTTTCTAACCGGCTCATTTCGCCCTCCATAACTTCCTCTTTATCATCCAAGTATGAGGGGAAGGTAGATGTATCTCCCGTGATAGTAGTGGAAGTACTGTATGCCATGATGACATCTAATGAGCTAGTATCTTCATTAGTGGTGGTAGTAGATGAATGCAGATGTAAGAGATTTGTTGTAGTACCTCTTGCACGTCGATAATGTGCTAGCAATGGTAGTAGTATTCGTTATAGCGGTAGAGTAATGATATATAATCGAGGTATCTTCGACTCGTACATTAGCCAAGTATCCTACTCTCTTGCTATGCTATGCTATGCTATGCAGTGTTGTCTATGCTATGCAGTTTATTTATCGAACAGGCTATTCGACAACTGACTCAACTCAGAGAGAGGCTATTATCTCTCTGTGCTGTTTGACTCTGTGCTAGCACGAGCAGAGTCATCCCGGACTGACTTGAGACATAACCTCTATGCAGTTTACCCCCGCGGAGTCGACTCATACCAAACTGCATAGAGACACAACACAAAACAAACACACTACAACAACCATACAACACAACTTCTCTCACTTATACAAATATCCATAGAAAATCGTAAGTATACTTGAGTATTATAGTAATATATGCAATGTATCTCTTACACTCCGCGCGGGTATCTTATCTATTCTGTCTTCTACGCTTCTATTTACTATCGTATATATTAGTACACCATGCCTTTCGATCGGGCTGAGTATAGTCGGAAAAGGAGAGCAAATCGTACTCCGGCACAAGCTGAAGCTGATAGGAAGAAATCTCGTGAGCGTGGTGCAAAATGGAGAGCAAATCGTACTGATGCCGAAAAGGAGAAAAATAAACTTACTAGAGATTCAGCTTGTAAGACTTGCAATACGGGAAAGACTCGTACAATTGCTGAATGTTCATCTGTCCTTGATACATCATGTTTCAGATGTATCAAGGCATATCTACAAGATGTTGCTAAAAATCCAAACAAATCGTACCTTACAGTGAAAGTCTTGAAAGAAGATGCGTTGTTGAAAGTAAGCAACCCTCTCTATGTCGAGGATAGCTCGGATGAATGGGAAGATCAACCATTCTTTTATGTTGATATCAGATCAGATAGAGCACCACCCAACTTACCCATCGTCTGCATCATGGCAGAAAGGGGTGCCTTTGACAAAAAGTAGACATACTATTTGTGAACATCATTATTGAGTATGGAATGAGATGTATTATGATTATGGCAACGTGTTATGTCTCTATCTCATCTTGATTTTAAACCGGATTTTCTAAAATCCACCCATCAATCAAAGAGTGTGTTGTACCCAAGGTATATATAGTGCGTACAAGTGAAGATAGAACATACATGAAATCAACATGAGATAGAGATTAGGTATCTCAAAAAAGCACACAAGATATGCACATTCTAATGAAGGTGTGTTTGTACCTAAGGTTTGGGTATGATGTCAGTTGGTCGATGAAGACGGAAATGCCTTGGTTTAGATTGTTATAGATACAAGGCATGTCTGCTTGTGACGCATTTAGACTGCTGCCTGTTTGTCATGAGTAGTAACATATATATCTACTATAACCATGAGTGTTTGGGGGGTTATGAATTGGCATAGATAACCTTCCTTCTAGTTTATTGTAAACCGACTAGCTTATGGCTAAAGCAATTATGGAACTTCTTCATCAATATCTCTTCATGTTCACAGGAAGCAGATGGTCTAACTGAATTGATCTTCTTCTCGCTGCCGGGTAAATGCTTTACTCCAAGTTCACTCAACCATTTCAAAGTATCATCCAAATACAAATAATTATAGAGTAGCAAATGATGATGATCTGATAAGTCTTTGCCTTTTCTTTCATATACCCATCGATAGGACTCTAGAAATGTGGCTAATATAGACTTGGTATACTTTTTAAAGTCTAATTCGTAATGATGAGGTTGACACTTGTTCAATAAATCATCTACTTGATCACATTCACGAACGTCCGGTAAATCTCGTTCATCTCTAAAAGCTAATTGATGTAATGCCGAAACAGCCCATTCATCGTAATTCCTAAAAGGCTACCAAATGGTGTGCCATTGTAATTTTGTAATGAATTGTGGATAGGGTTTTGTGTGTGATTTGAATATAAATATTAAACAAATAACGGCATAATTATATACAAAACTAGAGTTCAACTTACCAGGAGATGTAAGAAGGTCCGTTCATTGTAAAATCGTGTAAAGTTTTTAGTAATTGCAACAGGCCCTTTGACACAGAAGTGATATGTATTTGGACATTGTGAGAATAGCTGTGTTAACCTCTTAGGCGTTCTGTAGCCGTCTGTGATGCGCGTTTCACAGTTTATGAAGACGAAGAGAGAGGATAGAAACTTATGTTAGTACATATGATATGCAAAGACAATTAAGTACAGGCAAACCAAGTTCAGATGAAGTGACCAATCACCGAGACTTGATATTGAACACAAGAATGCACATGATTAACAATACTAACTCGGACTTTCCTGGCCAAGTGCTTTGTCCTCTGGGCTTTATACCACAGGTTTCAAGTTGTGTTTTCATACATGCATCTCTAAGTGTAGACGAGGCAGTCTTTGGTGACGTGTGAAATATAACTGTAACATTGTAGCCTTTAAGTTTTTCTCTTAGTATATCTATTGCAGTGAAATTTGATAGTTTGTCTGTAAAGTGATATGGTATAGACTGAGCTTGTTGTAATATGTCATCATATGTTGTGTTTCTATCCCAAATTGAGGCTAGATATTGATAATCTAAAGCAGATATTGATCCAGATTCGTCACTAATAAGATATATTGGAATACTTATATTGCCACTGTTTGATATATTGGAACTTCTCCTTGGATCTGTTGAGATATTATGTCGATTAATTTGCATCAAATTTTGTTTTTCATTTGAGCTCTGTGTGATATCAGAAGTATTTGTTGAATCTACATCATCTACTGCAACGACATTATTATCCACTTGTAAATGTAAATCATTTAAACTAATCGAATTCACCAAGGCATTATTATCCTTATTCTTTATTGTAGTATTTGACATATGATTAATAATAACTGTGTTGCTACCAGCTTTGTCATGTGCAATATGTAGAAGAAAGAGAATTGATCCAATAAATAGTATAAATCGGAAGTCAGCTGCACTGCCGAATGATTTCATATTGAGTGATGATGAACTACCACTATCTACCGATACTTCTTATGATTACGATATGTTGTCGTTGTTTGACCGCGACTGTTGATAAAACAACTAAAATACCACAACTCAATAAGTTATTATAAACCAACGCTGCTAATAAATCAGATCGGCTCTTGAGAGAGCGTTTACAGAGAACGGGTAGTCAATCTATATATCATATGCATGGCGGCGGCGTAGACTCTATGCATGTATGCCATAATTCGTTAGCCGACTAGTAATATAGCGGGCATGTGGGTAGGCTCACCTTTAACATTGTCTGCCCCCACTCCAATTGGACTCTTTGCTACGGACTAAACGGGGAAGGGATACCGTTTGCCGAAGGCAAAGACTCCACAGAAAAATCACATCGAATTTCCAAATATCTAAAAGTTCCACGTAGTAATATTTTGCCTAAATTTTGTTAGTGCACAAC
>Ga0214478_101002_pt1 | contig 15261 bp, 9 predicted proteins | sample M1_20Mar14CPVII9_2_FD_178001 | JGI IMG/M metagenome (GOLD analysis project Ga0214478, IMG submission 178001) | Marine eukaryotic communities from Monterey Bay, California, United States - M1_20Mar14CPVII9sort6BwellD7 | ecosystem: Environmental > Aquatic > Marine > Unclassified | place: USA...
CTGCTTCTGGTGTATAAAAGTTCTCTCTATAACCCTCCACTCTAACCGTAGGCGGGCATTGACATAGGTCAAAACATACAACACAATCATGAATTGGTATGTTCAATCCCTTGACTTGTGTCAGAATATCCTCTGTATTGTCAAGGAACAGTTTCAGCTGAATCATACTAACATTTAACTCTAGCTCTTTCAACTTTGAGGCTGCTCTTTCATTTTCTGGTACGTTTGGCTCATACCTGCCTTGAAATTGTCCGGCAGTTGCATCAGTATATGACATACAGCAAGCGTGCTTGTGGCCGTTCAACCAATCTTCCCTTTGGCAAGCTCTAGAGCAATAAGCTATACAACCACAGCCATTACATAGCTTCACCTCGCTTCTGGTAAGTGACTTATTGCATCGGCAGCAGTATAAACCGTTGATATCTAATAAAGACCTAGCCATACCTACTAACTTCTTGCAATCGGGATTGTTCGTGATGTCTTTATTCTTTTCTAGTCGAACTAAATCTGTAATGATTTCGCTTTTCTTGTGCCTGATAGCCTTTGCAGTTTTCTTATGTAATGATACCTTATGAATGTGCACGGAAAAGATATACATGATGCGGTCAAAGAGGCATGTTGTAGAGTCGTCCTCGCTCTCCCAAAAGAATTCATGCTCATGAAAACGCTCAATAAAATTCAGACACATCTTAATCAGTCCAACACGGATGGCTAAGGCAACACGGGTATCACTCTGTTCAGCCTCATTATCATCAGCTGATATCCAATGTTGCACCATCCCCATTGACTTTCCTATGACAAACTTAGCTTTGTTGTAATCGTTGTAATCGTCTATGAAATTGAGCCCTAAGTCGATCATTCCTGTAATAACACCTTTATCTACACAGTCTGCGTCTCCAATTAGACTGTTGAGAATATTAACCCCATCATCCCGTTCAGCAGTCTTTAGATGACATATAAAGCCTTCGACAAATGATACCATACAATTTGGATCGTATTCTTTGTTGATGATTGGTATGGTACCAATAGTAGTCAACAATTCCGAATCATCGAACTTAGTCGAATAATGAATCAAGTCTGCTGTGACAATCTCTGCAAGTTCTGCAATATCTTGGCATAAATCATTCTGGACCATGCCCAGCTCCATTGCAATGTCGGGACGGTGCTCTTCTCCCCAAAATTGCCATTGAACGATCGAGTTGAGCAATCCCTCATATTCAAACAATGACTCTATTACCTCAGCCTTTTTGTCACCTAAATATACCAAATTGTAAATCAGCCTCACAAATGACATAATCCCCTCCCTCCAATGTTTGTTACTCTTAAAAAATAGCCGCTTCGTATCATTACACATACAACTAACTAATGGGCCAATGTTCTTAGCGACTTGTACCCTACAACTTTCTTCTCGCGATACTGCCTGTTGAAGAACTCTAATCCATATTGATGGTGATTGTACATTACTTTTAATATTTGTATTCACCACTGCATCCAAACATTCATGTTCACATCTCTGCAAGAAAAATAGTACTACTGACAAGACGCCGCTATCTTTTAATGATAAATTGGTCACATCATCAAAACCGTTTGCTATCAATTCTGTCATTGGACCATGACCTTCTCTAACAAATTGTCCAACACGTTCTATTTGACCTGCTTTAATATAGAAAGTCCCATCACCATTTGGGAGGAAATTGATTCTATCCTTATCATCGTCTTGTGTTAATGATTGTTCTCTATCTTTTTTAGCAGCCTTATGTACGTTGTTTTCCTCTCTTCTTCTTAGATGATGATACCATGATATGTACTATTGTTGCACCAATTTCTAATTCTTAAAATTACCGCTCTAATAGCTAACCCATATCAATCCGATATATCGACCAAACACATGTCAAAAAAACAATAATTGCTATTGAATTCTCTTGCCCCTAACTGACGTATCAATTCTCTTACTCCTAACTTCTCCATGCAAAACACTATGTATATACACCAATTCAAGAATTCCTTTGTGCCTGGTGTATGCTTTGATAATGGAATACCTGAATGAAATGCAGATGTAGTGAAAAATGTAGTGGGGTTCGATTGTTGTTATTATTGTTTGCTGCGTTTATTGCAAAGCGCTATGAGCGTACGTATGGACTTATATACTTTCGTCTAGATCCTATTAATAGTAATGATATGAATCGGAGTGTATAATATGGTGAGCTATATTGTGTGTAATAGCGGTTGCTCTGAAGTTCTTTTGCAAATCACAGCATTATTATCAATGACATTCCACTTGTAAGCATCTCATGCAAAATCATTTCATCACAAGATCTCATCTCAAATGAAGAACATACAGCATCGGCTCGGAATACATCTACATCCGCAGCATTTATCGGTTCAATAGTTTTTTTTTTAAATATAGACGTTCGACACGATACGCTCCGTGTAGTGTTGTCCTGCTGTTAATAGAAAAAATACTTGCAACAAAGTAAAATCAAAAGCTTTCTACACCGTCTACACTATTGCAATATCTGCATCATCATTATCGGTTTAATAATAAGGTTTTTATCTACGCACGATACGCCGCCGCCGTGTAACTACAGCACAAAATCGAATTCTGAGACGGTGCACCTCTATAAATCTACCTGTGTCAACTTCTTAGAGATCATCTTTTGGTGGGAGCCGACCTAAAATTTTTTTAGGTCATTTTCTAGCCATTTACTGCGTGAGTTGTTAGGGCGAGCGAACGGTACCATTGCACATCAACAAATGAACATGAGATGACCGCCGATAGATGTATCATATACTACTTCCTCTTGCGATCTCAGAACCGTTGAGTCCGCCAGGCTATCGATCTTAGTTTGTAAAATAATGTACATTGAAAGTAGTCAATCGGTGATTATTGCCCAGGATAGCATCCAACATCAAGGGCGTCGATACCAACATTGCAATCGTTAGATAAGCCTAAACATCATCTCCTTACTTAATACATCATGTGAGGTTATGTTACAGTCGTTCAACAATACATTAGTTGTTGTTACAACGTCATATTATAGACATATCGGTTAATCATGTGATATACTACCTAATTTCTATATGATAGAGATATAGTATGGTAAATGGTGTTCTATTGCAAGATTGTGAGCAATATGTCTTCGTTAGTTGATATAGAAGAGATATCTATAGTTGGTGGTGTAGTAGTATGTAACATGTACCGACTTATAATAGTGAGAAGTGGAGTGATGTGGCTAAGATTTTCATCTAAAAAAATGACATACCTCTTGCCACACAACAACACTCAACAACACCCAATATTATCAAATAGAGAGCAAATCATCATTAGCAATGGGTCTGCCGAAAGATTACAGCCCTCTGCTCAAGGCTGTGGCTCATATACTGCTATTAGAGCAGCTAAACGGTCGATTGGTAGACGTTAATCTATTGGTAGCGCCACTGAATTCACTGGGTAGTGGTGGAATAAATGACAATGCTATGGTGGATGCTGATATGATAAAGACTGCATTCACTCAACGACCAGCGGTAGGAGAGTATGAATTGCCCTACAGTCATATTAATATTGGAGAGGGTGGAGAACGTGTATTAGTTGCCCGCATTGGTGTAAGAAGAGATTCAACTAATAAGAATGCTCCTCGAGTAACTGAATTCGGGTGCTTTAATTCGTTAGAAGAAGGGCTCTCTGAGGATTTGGTTGCTACTAAATCAATAACAACAGAAGGATCGACAATCAACATTGGATCAGCTGAGTATCCATTTGCAATACCATTCAATGCCGCAACATCTCTACTACCTACAGCAGTACAAGACAGCCTCGTCACCTTCCTCAAAGACAAGCCATTTAACAGAAGTGCAAACTCAACACAACCAAAGAAGAAACAGAAGACGAAGGAGCAATCAGAACAACAACAATTAGCAGCAGCAAATAATGCATTTCTACGAGACACAGACAAATTAGAAACAGCAGAAGAACTTGTAGAACGATACCGAGAAATAGTAAAAAGAAGAGATGATTATATCAACGATATAAATAAAAAAAGAGATGTTTATACCAACAGATGCTTGGCGTGTGTTGATAAAGCAAAGGCGAATACAAAACAACATACAGATTTCATCAAGAATAAGCTTGCTACGTTAAGAGAAGAGCCGGGTGATATTGATATACCGAGTGCATTAGACCAAACACAAGCAAAGGATGATGATAAAGATACTAGTAATACCAACTCGTCATCACAACTACTGTTCATTCATCGTGGAAGATGTGGAAAGATGCCCATTCCTGCAAGCGGTGTCATTTTCCTCGACGAATTGGAGGATGGTCTGCTTCCTCTTCAATCGAATGGCAACAACGGCAACAACAATGATGCCAACAATGAATCAACATTAGATCAACGCCGAGCCAAAGTGAATTATGAAAGAGACAACCATGGCTCAGGAGAATGTTGGGTACCTCGTGGATCAGTTGCCAAGGCCATAGCCGTCTTGAATCGGCTAGAAGAAAGTCACAATATGGTTTGCAAGCTTGCCAATGTATTCGAAGGCAAGCAGTGTGGCTTTGATCCTTTCATACGGCAATACTTTACAGCCGCTTCAATCACTGGCTACGGCTGTTCCGACGAAGCAGCTATATTGATGAAGACTACTACCCTCAAGTGTGTACTTCTCGTGATGACTTCTCCCGGAGATGCCAAGCCAACCAAACTTAGTCTCCATGATGTTACCAACAAACAGATCTCCAAGGCAGTACAGAGCCGTGCTACTCTCAAATCTGATGAACATCAACTAGCCGCCGACTGTATGCTGGTCAGCCGACAAGAGCTCATCGACGATAAAGCAAAGTTCAGGGACAATAAGTCAATGTTGCTCGGGGGTCAGTTTGATCATGGAGAGAGGAACAATCTCCAGCAGTATCCCAAACTAGGAGATTGGGCTGGTGTGTGTAGTGAGACTGGAAAGAAGACCATCAAGACTCGATGCATTGATGTTGATGCCTGTAGTCACGGAGCAATAGCCTGTGCTGAATCAATCAAGCACTCATTCAAAGAGTTTCTCAAGGGCATCGACGCCGAGTTATACTTTGCAATGGGCGATACTGGTGGTGGAGGGGCAATCCAACATATACATCCACTGCTTATTGAGAATGGAGCTATGCCCGAGGATAGCAAGAGAGGCAACTGTATACTTCATGGCTTTGCAAAGGCCTACCAACGAGGAAATGAAGATGTATGGGGTACCCACGGCCTCTTCCACAACAGTCCATATCAATTGCTGTGGATGTTTCCGGATATCATGAAGCGAAGTGTGAGGCGATTCGGTCGAGAGAACCATGACGAGATGTGGGCCAAGGTTGCTCACAAGATAATCTACGATGGTGTATCCCAAGCAGAGGCTCTCAAGAACCATCCACAAGCCTATGAGAGATTAATGCGTCAAGTAGAAGAGGAGGAATGCGAGCCGACCAAGGCTCCAGTCGACATACAAGATGCAGTCTTCTCACGATGGTCTTCTGTTGGTGAAACAAATGAAGATTTCCTCGAGGTATACCCCATCTTCTATGAATTCCTCATTGTAATTGTCAACCATGTTGGACCAAAGTGTGATCTAGGTATGCGCTGCCTAACTGCTTTATCATTGATGAAGACGAGGGCGATACCCAAGGTCGGAGAGGGCATCCCAATCGCCACCACTGAAGCTGAAGCGAGCCAGTTGTTTGTAGACGACGGAAGTATCGATGCAATCAGGCTCAAGCCTGGAGACTCACCAACCTTCTACACAATCCTACTCTTCGCCCATGGCTTCTACACTTACTTCTACAAAGATGCCAACTACTTCTTCTTGAAATGCGATCCGGTGCTTGGCAAGGGTACACATGGTTTTCTAGCTCGACTCCTACACGAGCGACTATATGCCACACACAAGAAGCTCAGTGAGATAGAGAATGGTGGATGGAGAAATAAGGACGAGTTCAAGCGTTATCTCACGGCATTAGAAGGTGTTTCTGGCGAAGCAACACTCGCGAGGAGACGGGCAAGGTATACTTCGAACGAACAACAACTCTCTTCTTCAAACGTTTCCGTCTCTTCCTAGACAAGCATGTCTTGGATCCATGGAGGTCGTCCGACAAGCTGCACTACATGATCGGCGGCAATCCAGAGATCTCATTAGCGTTTTCAAAGTGGATTGTACACTTTGATGATATCCAGGGCGAGGTATTAGTTGATGAGGGTACCATCGATGAAGAAGCAGTCGCAGAGCGTGATGTATTTTCATTTGACGACGAGATTGTTGTGCTTGGTATTCATCACGACATGTCACATGGAGCCGTCAAGATTAACGTCAAGGATTGCATGGAGTGGCTTACAGCTGAAGCCGATCGAAATGTGATACTCGAGGATCGATTTGTACGAGAGAATATGCCACTTATCCGAGAGCATGCCGAGTCAGTTGAACATGCCGAGTCAACTATCGACATATTTGATCCTGATACTTGGAATGAAGAAGGCAACGAACATCCACTAGCCTTGGCGGTATGGCAAGGCATCTGTCCACAACCAATCCATCAACAGAGTTGTGAGAACTTCGTCCAAGCTTGTTCACTAGTATCCAAGACACATGTCGGTCAAGAGAGACGAACATCTCGTGCTGTTATCTTGTCGTCGATAATACGTGAGATTAACAAGTTAACATCAGAGAAGCGAGACGACGTAGCTCGAGTACAAGGAAGTGGTAAGAATGAAATGATCTTGGATTACCTTGATAGTTATTTTAAGAAGGTGGCAGTGGCACGAACAAAAGTACCTATCGAGAGACGGAAGGAAATATTAGCTCACTTTGTGACGAACAAAGCTAAACAAAGTACAAGAGAAAGGGAGAGAGATATGAAGAACTTTGATGTTAATCTCAACAAGCCTCGATTCGAGTATGCAGGAGAGAAGGCAGCCGTTGCAGATCTAACAGCTCTTGCCGGAGGTGATATCCTATTGAAAATACTCACAAAGAAGAATGGCTTTGAGGAACATGTGATTGCAGAGATCAAAGCTCGTCTTATCAAGATGACGAAGAAGCAGGAGAAGTCGTATACTATTGCAGAGAAGAGGGCTTTGCTTAGAAAGGACGAGAGACTTCGTAGGATGAAGGTGAATACCAACATACAACTCAAAGTCAGCGATGTCAAAGCAATCAAGCCAATATCAGAAGAAATGAAAAGCATCCTTCCACAACAAGAAAAGATAATCAACAAAGAACACGGAATAGAAGAGTAAGTACCAACAATAGATGCATGAATATCTCTCGTTTGACATCATCTAATCCATCTATATCTCTCGTATACACAGATAAATGTATAATAGTGTATCAGATGAAAGAGTGACAGCAGAGGCTTAATATGCTGTCAACATAGCTTGACAAACAACTTACAAACACGTCTATCGTGACAATGACGAATCAATAGAGTGTTCATGCAAGTTTTATAACATAGAATGTAATAATAGACACATAACAACAAGCGACGCACATGTACTAATTTACACAACTTTGACATAAGTAGTTTTTCTAATGTACATTATTTTACAAACTAAGATCGATAGCCTGGCGGACTCTGCAGTTCTGAACTCCTTAAAAGATGTAGATTATGATACCTATGCTCAGAATTATCGTGTGACCTATATCGAACGAGCTATGCCCTCTCGACGACACGTCTATTTTACTAAGGTCGCTACGTACATTTTTCGACTTAGAGAAATTTTGGGCCAAATCGAAAAAAAAGATGTTTTCACGTGAGTTGACACAGGTAAAATCTGTTAGAGGCAGACAATGGAATAGCCACGGTATTGAAGTATATACAATTAGTTACTGTTAACTGATACACAAACATTTGTTGCACCAGTCATCATAATATACATATTGGTACCTTATTACTTTTTACATACGGAATTATAATAATAACAATATCGGCATTCGGTTTGGTACGTTATCTGTTAGTATTCATCCTTCATCATATATTGGTTTATTACAATTAGTTGATAAGAATAGAAGATTAGTGTTTGAATTAAGGAAGTATGCCGCTATCATCTAAGAAGCAGAGAGGAAAGCAACGTAAGGCTGCAAAGAATCAAGTTGCTTCTGCTGCATCAACACCAGCTACTACAATACCTAATGGTTTGGAATTGGAAGCGTTAGTAACAGAGCGTTATGGTCTTCTCATTTCTATGGGTGATCATGACGCAACTACTTCGTTATGCCAAAGTGAACAAACAGTGACCCCAATAGCCAAAAGTGGTATACTTTCTACTGTATTATCATTCATTCAACAATGTGAAAATGATACGTTTGATAATGTAGTGCTGTCGGCGGCTTGTGCTGCACGGGCAGCAGGTGTAGGCGCCTTGAGATATTCGGGTATGTTGAATTCACCAGTATTTTGGATAGCTATTCTAAGGAAGGCAGTGATACAAGATGACTTATGTATTAGTTTAGATATTGCTCGCAGTATTGGACCATTAGTTAGATGCATGTGCAATGATATGGAGCGTATGTTCTTCAAAAGCGATAAATATTGGAGGGAAGGAATTGCAGTATTCGTTCACCTGATTAGCAGTATAGTTACCAAATCATTAGACCCAGCAGTAAACGCCGCTGAAAAGGATAGGAAAGAGACTGTTGATACACTTCTAAATCACGAGGGTTTGCTTTCATCCATCATTCAATGGGGATTCTATGATGATGAACATCGACCTGACATCGTTAAGGAGGTGGTTCGCACCGAAATTTGCACACAAACGGTGTCTATCGGGATGAATACTGTGGCTCAATTAGTTAGGGGCGCATATAAAAGTACTGGACACGGCGAATCAATAACATCAGAAGGTATTAGCAGATTAAAAATTATCGGTAAAATACCGGTCGTAAGCAAAAAGTATGATCCCAACTGTACAATATCGTATGTGGAAGGACTAATACATCTAGCAAAGAGAGAGGGGGCTGAACTTTTTGTTCCTTCCATTGGAGCCTACATTCTGGAGTCTTTAATAGAGAACGCTGGATGTGTTGACAAAGATGTCATTAAAGATATGATTGATTGGGGGACAAACTACGATCATGATGTTGATAGTGCTGAGCTTGTTACGAAATTATCATCAAGTATGATATGCGTTTCAGCATCGACAGGTCTGATTCAACCAAATGATACCCGCACTGCCTTTGCTATTCGTGCTGGACTCATTGAGATGTGCTTGAGCTTCGTTGAACAATTTGGAAGAGATGAAACCTTTGAGGGTGATGATGATGGTGCCCCCGTCCGTTTTATCCATCGAGTTATCTCAATGATGAATGATGTTTCACTTCAAAAGAAGACTTGGAAAGCAATAAGGCACAAGAAGAGTACAATCGAAGAGAAGTTGGGTCAGTTAGCAAGAAATACGGACTTTACTACGAGTAATAATGCCCAGCTCAAACAAATACTGAATATGGTCAGGTCTATCCTTGACCTGAATGGCTCGTATTGCTGCCGGTGTAACAAATCACTCACCAAAACAGAGGTAATGGGATGCAACGACTGTGGTTGTATGGTATATTGCTCAAGTGCTTGTCAGAGGGAAGATTGGTTGAATGGTCACAAGCTAGCCTGTGGCAAGGCTTATACTCATGAAAATATTGGTACGTTTCAAGGCAGGTACCAACCAGATGTACCAGAGGATGAAAGAGCTGCTGCTAAATTGAAGGAAATGGAAAAGAATCAAACAATGGTCCAGCTCAAATTATTTCTCGATCATTCAGATACGATCCTGAGCCAAGCGAGTTCCATGGATATTCCAATCTATGATTGTGTTGTTCTGTTCGACCTACGCCATTGCCCTCCGACTATTGAGGTAAAGAAGTATACTGATGGCTTCCACGCATTTGAAGAAAAGAGGAAAGGAAAGGTTTTTGAAAGTTCCAGATCAGGAGAGAATATAACCTGCTTGTTCTGTTCATATATATACTGTTCACATCTGGACAATTTGGGATACGTTCCAACGCTTCAGTTACAGAGATTGTTTCCTTGTGTGTGGTTATTGAAACAAAGCAAAGAAGAAGGGATTGATAATGCATATGCATCCCACAGCTTATTTGGAAAGATTACTTCCTCATTTATGGCTCTAAAGAGTACGATAGATGGCTAGAGTCTTCACTCAAATAAGTATTCAAAATGTATAACTACGACCAGATTTGATGTATGTGGTTTAGGCTTAGATTTACCCGTGTTGTGATGTCCAGCCCCACACCCCCGTCTTTTATTAATTCCTCCTTTGGCTAAGATAGCAATATCGACTCCTCATTTGATATACCATCTCAATCCTTCCTACTACAATTTAATCCCCTCTAAATTCAGTACCACACCTCTTAACACCTTTACTCCATCATAAACACCATGACATACAATCTACTTATTACCCTCTTCCTCTTCCTGTAAATCCCTCGCCAATCGTCGTGCACTTACCCTCTTAATTGCCATTTCCTTAGCCTGTTGTTCCTCCATTCGACATTGCAAATCAACTAAATATCCATCTTCATAATCCAATGCTGCCCTTTCCACAACGTCCCAAAACTCATCAACACCATCTCCAGTTGCCGCCGATACACCCACCTTATGCAAATGTGTATAAAACTCATCCAATACCAAACTTAAACTACGTGTTAATGATGAGTAGTATCCACCACCTCCACCTGCCATTTCATCCGAGTATCCACCGCCACCACTTGATGACGAGGCATCATCCAACGCTTCTTGAAAACATTCATAATCATCCATCCACTCTTTAATAAATTCACATCCAACTACATCAATCTTATTCAACACCACCACCATGGGTAGCTTGGCACGATATAACATACTACATGCATATAACATGTTGGACATGAACGTATGTACTGATGCCGCGCAGCGAGGTGTATCTATGACGAATGCTAATACTGTGGGAAATGTTGTTGCCAATGCTGATGTTACGATTGTTCCCGAGGCTGACCAGGTGAATGCCTCGATTTGTCCGGGAGTGTCGATTAGTATGTAGTCAAGGGGAGATGATTGTGATGTGGGAGATGTATCGGAGGTGTCTTCTTCTGACGACTTGGAAGTTGATGTTGATGTCTTGACATCCTCTTCATCATCTACATTCTCTTCTTGCCCAACGCTACTCTCACCAAAACATCTTCGTTCCAATATATTCATAACTTGATCAAACTTGGTAGCAAATAGATTCAAGCATGTTAATATAGCACCATTTGGACCAAGCTTGTGTTGTTTCATTACCTCAATATAATCTACTGTATCACGTATGTCGATTGAGGAAGTAAAGGGTATATATTTGGCAGCTGGGTCGAGATTTATTGCTGCTGCATACCCCGCCCTACTTTCGTTTGAGTTTGATGTATTTGTGTTTGATGTATTGTTCTGTGTTCATCATATGTTATATGGAGAGAGGGCTGATCATTGCAATGAACATGATGATTGGCTATCATGTCAGCCAGAGAAGATATGATGTAGATCACATGAGATATGTACCTTTTGAGATGATTATGAAGGCTGATATTGAAGAATCTACATGTTATGAAGATGGGAAAGAGTTGTTATGATTAGAAGGCATCAATTACAACGCCAACTAATCTGTATCTTTGGCTCTTCAACTTGCTTCTTTGGGGTCAAAAGAAGAGGATACCCTAATTCAATTTGTGTTCTAATGTGACACGAAGCTCTTTCTCACTCACTTAACACTCAAGAAAAAGTGGTGGACAAAACAAAGATCTTTAACTAAGCCCTCATGAAGATCTAAGAAAGGATACCGTATCTTTGACATTTGTCGTGAGTGACGAGCACTTTTGCAAAGAAGAAGAGAGAGAAGAACGTGTCAGGTATTTGAGTTGACTCTATTGCAATGAAGAGAGAGTATACCTCTTGGTTAATGTTATAATATAGAGCAGGTTTATGATGATATAGAGCCACTGAGCCAACCATATCCAAGGTAGTATCCTTGCAATATATGATCCTTTAGATGATCAAATCTCAACAAGTACAAGGGTTATGAAGTCGATTCTTAGCTCCAAAGAATCAGAAGAAGGAGATCTACACGTTTATGGTACTTACAACGTCAATAAAGGACCTTGAAATGAAAAGTACTCAACTTGAGCAAGGGGTACTTATTGCAAATCAGCGGCGGAGCCTCGGATTTGGATGCCGATTAGCTTCATTGAAAGCTGAGATCAAACTCCACAATCATTAGAATTACGATTACAATATCAAAGAACAATACAGTCAACATGAATGGTCGATGTATAAGACACACACAGCTCATGCCTGACGGCCTGAAGAACGAAATAGTGAGAATACGAAATAGAGACAGGTTGGCATAGCCCTTCGGGCACCAAAGAGACAAGTTGGTATAGCCTAACGGCACTGTCTTACCATAGTTACGTCTTGGTATTGCTTTGAATCAACAACAACAACAATCTCCTGCGTCGATTGTTGTTGTAGTTGATTATTCAAAGGAGGGTTGGTACGTTTGGAAGTAGAGGAAGGTTGATTGGATGTTGTGTTTGATGAACTACTGCTACTGGTGGATGATGATGCAACTAGAGTTGCACCATCACCACCAGTAGTAGATAGTTCATGTTTGTTGGTACGACTGATAGTAATGTTTATTGTTACGAGTGGTGATGGTGATATTGGTACGTTGTATGATCTGTTAATTGGTATGTTGTATATAATGACTGTTGATACGAATGCGGAGCATGAGTATCTTTCTCTTCTTCTCTACATCATGGAGCGTAGCGACTATGATGTAAGTGAAGGAGCGTCAGCGACTGAACAACAAGTAATGGAGCGTTAGCGACATTACTAACGAACCGTAAGTGAGACTGATAATAACGAATGAGCGTAGCGAATGAGTTTGAGTTTGATGTTAGTGATAATGATGATGATGATAATCAACCTCTGAATAGTACTAACAAGTGGAATCCATGTCTCCGACGGTTCCAAAATCTGGCAATCTACCCCTTGCTCGAGTTGAGTTGATTGACAAAAGGTTCAATTTGAGGCTGGAAGTACCCTAAATGAGTAGAGGAGGGTGAGAGGATCATTTTGCGCTAAGAATCAACTCAATACGAGTACTAGGAGAGGAGATATGATTGATATACTGTTTTGAATTAATTGTTAGGGTACTACCTTGTACACATCATTCTTCAACAAAGGATCGTTTGGTACTAGTAGTATTACAATCGGGTAGTACTTATCATGTGATACCAAATCACGTCTTGGATTAGTAGTATGTCTTGTGTATATGTCAAGTCATGGTAGTGGTGGTATGAACATCACCCCAATCTAGCATAATATGGTATATATGACATAGTCAACAAAGTCTAATGGGCTGTGGTGGTGAATGGTAGATGATGAGGTTAAGATACGGATCGGATGTTATGTATTCTCGTCTCTTAGATATGAGGGGATACTATTGGATGGTTGGTACAACTATTGGCCAGCTGATTCTTCCTCCTTCCTAATATTATGGATACACCCGTGTTGTCATTCCCCGCGGACGTATCGTATGTTGCATGGTTAAGTGGTATATGGTATGTTATTGATGGTTAATGAGGAGGGTGCTGTTTTATTTCACACATACCGTATATTATATGATGAGGGGTGCGTGTTCTGTTTGTCTATTCCTTTCTTAGACATTGTTAATCTAAATGAAGATTAGTACTACCATTTATATTCTCTAATGTGTATTGTGGTTGGTTTAGATAACTTTTAATTCGTATCCGTATCACTACCTCCTCTTTATATCTGTGTACGATATACCACACTACCATCACCCTCTACCCAATCGGCTGTAAATCGTTTGATGTGTCTAATATACCAATCCTTTATTCGTCATACTCCCAATTCAATATCTAATTCCCAACCTCACCTACCTTTATTAATTAATCCTCCTTTCATTCGTTTAATATGGTATACAATTACCATCCACGTCATTACCATTCCCCAATATCAATTGCAATTGTTTGTTTACAACTAATAAACACCCTCCTCCCATATCCTTAATAACTACCACTTCATATCGTATCCTTATCCTCCTTAAATATCCCAAAAACAATATCAATTACCAAACGATATCAATCAATGCCAAATATCCTACACCAATAACTAATAGCAACTAATGCTAAACTACCTTCCAATCTTATCTCCTCAATTGATATATCATCTCAATCTTTCCTACCCCAATTTAATCCCCTCCCCACCTCCCCACATCATAAACAATATACATAATCTACATTCCACACACATAGAATCTACTTATTATCCTCTTGTTGTAAATCCCTTGCCAATCGTCTAGCACTAACCCTCTTCATTGCCATTTCCTTAGCCTGTTGTTCCTCCATTCGACATTGTAAATCAACTAAATATCCATCTTCATAATCCAATGCTGCCCTTTGTACCACTTCCCAAAACTCATCTACACCATCTCCAGTTGCCGCCGAAACACCCACCTTATGCAAATGTGTATAAAACTCATCCAATACCAAACTTAAACTACGTGTTAATGATGAGTAGTACCCCCCACCACCACCTGCCATTTCATCCGAGTATCCACCGCCACCACTTGATGACGAGGCATCATCCAACGCTTCTTGAAAACATTCATAATCATCCATCCACTCTTTAATAAATTCACATCCAACTACATCAATCTTATTCAACACCACCACCATGGGTAGCTTGGCACGATATAACATACTACATGCATATAACATGTTGGACATGAACGTATGTACTGATGCCGCGCAGCGAGGTGTATCTATGACGAATGCTAATACTGTGGGAAATGTTGTTGCCAATGCTGATGTTACGATTGTTCCCGAGGCTGACCAGGTGAATGCCTCGATTTGTCCGGGAGTGTCGATTAGTATGTAGTCAAGGGGAGATGATTGTGATGTGGGAGATGTATCGGAGGTGTCTTCTTCTGACGACTTGGAAGTTGATGTTGATGTCTTGACATCCTCTTCATCATCTACATTCTCTTCTTGCCCAACGCTACTCTCACCAAAACATCTTCGTTCCAATATATTCATAACTTGATCAAACTTGGTAGCAAATAGATTCAAGCATGTTAATATAGCACCATTTGGACCAAGCTTGTGTTGTTTCATTACCTCAATATAATCTACTGTATCACGTATGTCGATTGAGGAAGTAAAGGGTATATATTTGGCAGCTGGGTCGAGATTTATTGC
>Ga0214478_101004_pt1 | contig 15251 bp, 8 predicted proteins | sample M1_20Mar14CPVII9_2_FD_178001 | JGI IMG/M metagenome (GOLD analysis project Ga0214478, IMG submission 178001) | Marine eukaryotic communities from Monterey Bay, California, United States - M1_20Mar14CPVII9sort6BwellD7 | ecosystem: Environmental > Aquatic > Marine > Unclassified | place: USA...
CTTCTTGCATTTTCGGATCTAATAATATGGAATGGAGTTCTTCATCACCTAGAATGGCTGATACTTCCTCGTCTTCTTTTGGTGACTGCTGCTTGCTCTCCTTTTGATGCTTTTCCAATGCTTTCTTTTCCAATGGTCCTATATCCCGAATCTTTTGAGATGGTAATGTAGGTAAATCAGATCCATTGCTATCTTCACTACTCGACTTTACTTTCTTATCTTTACTACTATCCTCACCCAACTTGACAAAATGTTCACCCATTACACCACAGAATTCCATTAACCAATCAAAAATCTCTGGACTTGTTTGTTTCAATCGTTCTAATGTTTCTTTGGGATTGGTCTGCATACTTTGCAATGCTGCCATGTATTTTGGGTTTTGCATCCCTTGTGCCAACTTTGGATGGTTTTGTGTAATACTATCAAGTAAGTCTGGTGTAGCCCACTGACCAGAGTTGCTTTGTAAATGTGATAACATTGCTGATTGAACTTCTGGTAGTTGTAGTGGATTATTCTTGTCAGTATTGTGTTTGATATTGTTATCTGAAGTTGTTGTTGCTTTTGGTCGAGGAGGTACCATGTTGCCATCACTATCCAATTCATAAATGAGTTCCTTCTTTAAATGGTAGCATATTATATTAGGTATATAATCCAAGAAACTGTAAACCATATAAGATACAATACAATTAGAATACAACTCACCTTCTCAACTTTCTTCTGCTCTGAAATATCCGTCTTAGTACCATCCTTCTTACCACTACTCGATTTAGAATTCAGAAATCCCTTCTTCATACCAAAATTAGACTTCTCAGCAACTTTATCACTCTTCTTCGTCTTATTATCACCCTTCTTGCTCTTACCACTACTAGAATTAGAATTTAGAAATCCCTTCTTCATACCAAAACTAGACTTCTTTGCACGTTGTTGATTCTTCTTTGACTGTTCTTCCTGATGTTCTCTCTTCGCAATTTTGGCATCAGCTAGCATTTGTTCAGTAAGAGTTTTTGATTGTTGAACTTTATCATACAATTGTCTTGCTGGGTCAGTAGTAGTATTACTATTACTATCAGTAGTACTAGCGGTACTGTCAGTAGTATTTGCAACGGGAAAGATATCTGGAGGCAATTCATCATCAGATTCATTAGCATTGGTGGTCACTTTTTTCTCTACATCTTTTTTGTCATCGATCACTTGAATTAGTGGCCGTGAGGTATTATCCTTTGCAACATTGGTACTGCCCGTTTCAAGGAGCATATCTTTCAGGCGATCACTCAGTTTATTGGACGTTGTCTCCATGCTTTAGCCGCCTTCTTATTACCTACTACTCTTTCATTTTCCACAAGTGGAAATATAGAAGCGGAAATGGCGAGCAAATGAAAAATAGTACCATAATCAACAGCACACACTGATAATTTGATTATGTACCTGCGGATTAGCTATTAGTACAGTGGTGTATACCGTTACAGGAGAGTTGAATATTGCTGCAATTGATATATGAGTTCTTCATTATGCGCGGAAAAGTGAGCACATCATATGAATAAAAAATGACACTTGAAAATAATAAAGACGGTGCTCCTGAACTTCATATCAGTTCTAGTAGTGATATCAACAGTAGTAGTAGTACTAGTATCGATGCTGTAGTTGAGGATTTTACTAACATGTCTGTTGTGGGTGATGGTATTTGTGCCAGTTGTGGCAAGGAGGGAAATAGTGATGATATGAATACATGTAACAAATGTAAGATGGTGAAATATTGCAATGCGGCATGTAAAAAGAAACACCGTAAAAAGCATAAGAAGGCATGTGAGCAACGAGTTGCTGAGTTGCACGACGAGCAGTTATTCAAAGATTCTCCTCCTCGTGAAGAGTGTCCAATTTGTATGCTACCTTTGCTGCACGAGAGATACGCATCAAATTTCATGACATGTTGTGGAAAAATTATATGCGGTGGTTGTATTAATGCAATAATGATGAGAGAAGAAACAGATATATGCCCATTCTGTAGAACACTAGATGCAACTTCTAATAAAGAGCACATCGAACGAACAAAGAAGCTAATTGAGAAGGGGAATGCAGAGGCATTCAATCATCTTGCCGGGTATTATGCAGATGGAGATCTGTATTTGGTACAAGACATGGCAAAGGCTAATGAATTATATCTCAAGGCAGGGGAGCTTGGATGTGCTGATGCATATTTCAACTTGGGATTTGCCTACAGCCATGGTCAGGGCATGGAAAGGGATTTTAAGAAAGCTGAATATTACTTTGAGCTCGCCGCTGGAGGAGATATGTTTGCAGGATGTGTGCTGGAGCATATTACAATATGGGCCAGGCATATAAAGAGGGAATAGGCGTGGAAGTGGATAAGAACAAAGCTGAACATTACTGGGAGCTTGCAGCCATGAGCGGGGATGTACAAGCGAGACACAGTCTTGGTATTTTGGAGTTGAAGGCTGGCAATAAACATCGAGCTATGAAGCACTGGATATTAGCAGCAAAGGCCGGGAAAGAGGACGCATTGCATAATGTTAAGGTAGGTTTTATCAATGGCTATCTTACAAAAGACGAATACGCGAACATTCTCCGTGCCTATCACGATCGACAAAAAGAAATGAAGAGTGCTGCAAGAGAAGAAGCTGCTCTGGCCAAAGCAAAACGGAAAGCAAAACGGGATGAACAGGCTCGTTTGCTTGGCATCTCGTTTACTTAGAAATAAATATAGGGACAAATTTGGGTAGATGATCTCTTTGCATTGATAGAAACATAGATATAAATCTTTTCTATTCTTTTACCTCGGTCAGAGCTTGTTTGACATCATCAAGTGTAATAAGGAGAGCTTCTACTCCACCGCCGTCTTCTCGTGCCCTTGCTAAAGCGATAGAACCAGCACATCTTACGAGCCCTTCAAGGTCCGCTCCACTAAAACCTTTAGTATTCAAGTCATCGGCAAGATCATATACCTTTCTATTCCCTGGTATCTTTCCTAGTATTTTACCAGTAGCCTGCTTGATTGCTCTCCGTTTTCTTCCTCTCTTTGGTTTATCATTAGGATCTTCACTTGATGTAGATGACAACGAGGCTGTAACTTCTGTAGATATTACCTCACTATATGCGCCGTCAATAGCACAACAGAGAGGCTTACTTAGTCGGCCTCGGCTTCTAAGAGCACCAAAATGTATCTGCATAATCTCACGTCTACCTTCTTTGTCTGGCAGGGGTATCTCTATTTGCACCTCCAGTCGTCCCGGTCTTAGCAGTGCATCATCTAAAAGCTCACGCCTGTTAGTCATTCCAATGAGGAGGACATTTGGTATTGATTTAACTCCATCTAACTTGGATAGGATTTGATTCACTGTACTACTTCTCGTAGCCTCACCACTATCTTCTGCACTACTTCGTTGTCTAAATACAGCATCAATCTCATCTATGACGATGACGTGTAGAGCTGACCTAGAGGCATCGCCATTTACCGATGCCAACTCACTTTCTGCATCATGGAAGAGTTCTCTGACTAGCTTCTCGCTCCCTCCTACCCAACGATCGAGAAGTTCAGGAGCAGAAACAATCTTGGGAGCACGAGCTCGTAATGCCCTTGCAATCTCTCTTGCCAAGGCCGTCTTACCACAGCCAGGTGGACCGTACAATAGCAAACCTCTAATAGGAGCTAGTCCCAATAGTGCCAGCTCCTCAGCTTCCAAAGCAGCCATAGATACTTGTTTTGCTGCATTATCCAAGGATGATAGCTCATCCTTTCCATCATCATTATTGAGCTGTTTGGCCTCTTTATATGACAAAAGATTACCACTACTATCAACCTCCGCCGGGCGTATTATACGGCCATCTAATACACGTCTGACTATAGCATCAATCTGTGGCTGAAGCCCACCAACACGAGATCTAAAGCTGGAAGAGAATGCTTCGTTTCTATCCTTTCCTTGTAATGATGCGGGGGTACCGTCTAATGATGTACTCTCTCCATTAACTTTTTCATTTGGAGTTGCTTGTTCATTATCATCAATATATCGAAACATTGATTGTGGATTCCAAGCAAATCGATTAATCATCATGTCTTCTTCTGTAGAGTCACGAGTCTGCTCTCCGTATCTCATCTTTGGTAGCAGAGATAATTCAAGTACACATGCAGGACCCATATCCACTGCTTCATATCTTCTCTCAGTACCACCATATTGAATCCAAGCGGGTATGTTTTCATACTTTGATGACTTGCGCTCAGTTCGCTCTCCCGCCCTGCGAGGTTCGGAGCTACCGCTATATGACGGAAGGATTCTATATCGAGTTACTCCACCGTATAATAACTTGCCAAATGTTAACGTACCTGATGGCTCGAACAAATACCCATTCATACTTTGACCTGACGGAATCAATATCAAATTACATTGCAAACGATTAAAGAAGTCTGTTCTTAGTTGTTGCATCTTATTTAATCCAAATTGTTGTGTAGAATTCATTGATTCATCATCAACATCATCAGTATTGAGAAGTCTAAGAAAGTCATCTGATACAGTTGAATTTGCAACACGTCTTGTATCATCAGATAAATCAACTATTAATGGTCGGGGTATTGACCTCATCCATCGGAGCCATGCGGTTGCCTCATCCTCTTTATCTCTCCCATCTTGTGCATTAATGTTTGATGTTTCATCATCTGCTAGATACAACTTGACTTTATCTAATGCACTTTTGAGCATGAAGGAACTACCCTCATCTATCCATTTTGCTGAACTTGCAACTGCAGTTCTATCTGATTGAAGTAGAGTTGTAGCAGCGAGCGTTGATAATAAAGTGAATGGATCGTCATCCTTTTCTGTTTCTATATTTTTATTGTTGACTGTCTCAGTATCTTTATTATCGATTGTATCGGTATCTTCATTATTAATAACTTCATTGTTGATAGGAGTAGATGTTGATTGCAATATTGTACATCTCTTATGATGTATAGGACATGATACTTTAACTTTGGTAGACAGAAAAGTATATGACGGTACCAGAGCCAGAGTAGCTCCTCTTCGATGTTGTGTTCCTTCACCAAATTTAGAAGATGGTATTAAAGCTTGGGCTTGGAAACAGCCAAGAAACCAAACACCATATAACAGGCATATACACTTCCACAGAGATCGAGAGTGTATACATATCATCTTTGACTGCCCTCTTTCACTTCACTATCTCAATCGTCATCGTCAAGCAAGGGCCGGAAGATAAGGGGTAGGATACCGTTTGATAGCCAAATCAAAGGATACGCTCTCAAAATGCATTGGTATCCTCAATTTTCTTAGTGAGTGCGCTAAATGAGAGTAAGGACCTACTAACAAACATGGCGGCCCAACTTCATCAATAGTACGCCATCTCACGGCTATTTAAATAGCGCATAATATTCTTCACCCCCTCGGTCAATATTGGCGAAAGTTTCATCGCAATTGGCCGAGTCTATCAGTATCCCAAAACATTTTTGCAAAGTTCACCAACTCAACCAACTCCACAGAATTAATTGATATCCAAACCATCTACAACTCATATATAAGTCATACAAGGTATCGGGATATTATCCTATCATATATAAAAATATAGACATATATAGGTAGGGTACACACACGATGAAGCCTGAAGACATATCTCCGAAAAGAACTTCCTCAAGGATCAAGGCGAAGACACCACAGAAAAATAGTGGTGAGGCGAGTGGTAAATCTAATACCTCTGCATCTGCTAAAAAGGTACCTCCTCAATCAAAAACACCAGCATCATTATCAGCTCTGTTTCAAGGCGGTGGTGGTGGTGACAAGCAGCAGCCATCGGCAGGTATATCCTCTTCACGTAAAAAATCTCAAACAGATGCTGCAACCAAAACATCCAAGGGGCGTGTATCCATCCCTCCATCAGAACATGATGCGGATAAGAAAACATTGGAAGAACGTAAACGTGCTGCCTTGGCATATGCCATGCAAGATACTACTAGTCCAGCAGGGAGTAAGAAGTCTTCCACATCTCGTGCACAAAAACAAAAAGCTACCAAATCACCTACTAATAATTCAGTGAATAGTGGGGCAACTAAATCATCCGCCGGTTCATCCACCACTAAACGCGGACCGGGCAGGCCACGGAAACCAAAAGTCTATCACCCTAATAGTCCAGAAGGACGGGCATTAAAGAAACAGGAAGAAGCTCTCAAGAATGCTCAACGTACAAGAGCTATTATGGAAGGGAGGTTACCCGATGATGATCCTATTGAGAGTTTGCAAGTTGACGCTTCTGCTGCTGTTAATAAGGTTACCCAATCTTTACCAAATTCAAATAAAAACTCAGATGAGGATGTCAAGATTAGTAACCGGAGTAGTAAAAGGACTAAAAGAAGTCCACAACCACCATCCATTTATAATCCTTTACCACTAAGACAGTCACGGTCAGATGTCTCGGTATATGGTGAAGATGATGAGTATGCACGGTTCATGAGAAGTTTAATGAGTGATGATCAATCTATCATAACATTTAATACATTAAAAAGTATTAAAAGTAGAGGCAGCGCCGCCGGGAAGGATAGTGTTGTTGGTAGTGCATTCGAAACGATGGATGAAGATGATGTTAGTTATCAGTTAACCAGTGATGAAGATGGAGATGATGACGAGGATGATGATGAGATGGAAGATGGTGCTCAAAATGGAGAAGCGACTTCAATGCAGCCTGAATCACCATACAAACAGAATCTCCCTCCTAGTCCACTACCTCACCAAGATGCTAATGATGAAGAGTTAATGAATGTATTTGGAGAGATTGAGGGTTTGATGGAAGAGGACCTTGAGGCGGCAGTCATGGCGTCGTTGATTGGTGAGGGTGGAAGTGCAAGTGTTACTGGCAAGGCTCGTCGTAAACCCAAACCATTTAAAGCAACACCAAGGAAGAAAATGGGTCCAAGCGGAAAGACACCAATTCAGGGTAGTCACCAACAACAGAGTATTACCACACCGGGGTATACTACTAGAAAACTCAAGAGTTCGACTACAGTTGTTACCACACCAAATCGATTGGGAGGACGGGTTACCGATCCTAATCAAGCAATTGAAGTACCTGCCATAAGCAAGGCGCAAGTAAGTCGTTTACGAAGTCTAATGGCATCTCATCATCAGTTACTACTACAACAGTCTGCGCTGTCAGTACGAGCTGCATTTGTTCAAAAGGTACGAAAGGATGGAAAGTTAACTGCAAACACACCATCACCTGTCCCTATTCGACGCAAGAAGGGTTCATCACTGCCAGAGAGTAGATTGGATACACGCACACTTACATTTCAAAGACCTGCCGAGGCGGGATGTTCATATGTTAATGATTTCTTTGGTGGCGAGTCTCCTGAGGAATTGAGTGAGGGCTTAGATGGCAGTGCGGCCATGCTACAAGATTTAGAGCAGGTATGTTTTTTCTTTTATGCTGTGCTGTTGTGAACTGTTGTTGTATATAGCCACAGAGCCTCACCTCTTCTTTTTCTGCCTAACACTTTACCACAGAACTGGAAAGATACAGTACGAAATGCCATGAATCAAGTGCCGCCTACTAATAGTGATCAGAATATGGGAGGAGATTCCAACGAGGGTTCCAGACGTCTTACTCGATTAGCTTTTACCAAAACATTGCTAGAACGAGAGATGGAAATGACTACTGAAGATTCGAATAAGAAACCAGCATCACCAGCTAAACCTTTTATTCCCTCATCATCCACGGCACTTGGTCAAGGTCGTACATCGGTGTTTGCTATTCGTGGCTTGTCACATCTCAAAGAAACATTTACGGCACTTGACAACTCTGTTGATTCTGTTAAAGACACGCATTTGATGGGACGAGGAAGGGGAAAAGATAATAACGAGATCAATATACTGGCACTCGAAGAGCATGGAAAAGCTTGTGAAGCTCTACTGAAGCATGCTAAATCCGATATCAATAAGCGATATCTACCACCACCATCTGACCTCGGTGAAGTATTCACTCACGTTCCAGAGATATTCGAAGATGCAAGCACGGTAAAACGCCCACTAACGAAGAAACAAGAGGCTGAACTACGTCGCAATAAGCATAGTTTCACCGCCGGCGAGGATAATTTGATATTAAGAGGAGTGAATCTATATGGGGAGAAAGAATGGTGCTTAGTCTCGGATAGATTTCTACCTGACAGAATCGTCAACTCAATATCACAACGCTACAACAAGTTATGCTTCCTTATCTTCAAGGCAAATGGAATAGAAATTGATAAAGATGGAAAGATGCCGCCGATACCTTCCCTAGTTAAAGGCACTGCCTTGGACCCGGCCAAGGTAGCAGCAATATCAATCCCCAGGGCACCAACAACGATGAATGTACACCGTTGGACATTGGAAGAAGATATTGCCATGCTTAAAGCTGTTCCAGTGATGGGTAATGCATGGGCAGATATATCTACCAGACTTATGCCACATCGTGATCGAGGTCATATTAGAAAACGATTCCAAGTCTTACAACGTCGTATACCCAAGGGAATCTGTAGGATGAATATGAAGTACATAAAACGACCAGAGCGTGCCATAGTCAAGCCAAACTCTGTTCAAAAGAAGAGAACAATCAATAATAAACACAAGACACCCACAACAGCAGAAAGGAGGCTATGGAGGCCAATGCAATCTCCAGCTGATCTTTTCCTACAGGCAGCGGCTCAAGTTGATATGAGAAATAGGTTACCAGTCGCTCAAGTTGCAGTACCGCCACAACCACCAGCATCGTCAGCTCAAATCTCAGCCGGAGGTCAACAAATCTCAACAACATCTCCTGCTAAAATCTTTCAACAAGCGGCTGCAATAGCACAACAAAAGAAGAAACGCCCACCAGTGTCGCCAATCAAGAGTGCACCAACAGTTCATTCCCCACATACTCGAAGTCCACCTAATAAAAAAGCAAGGCACGATGTACCACCTGCCCAATCTCTCTCCCAAGCAATGGAAACAGTCGCTAATACCGCCGAAGTTGACCCCGAGACTCGAGATGTTGCATCTGTTCTTGGAGGCTTTTCACAACACTCTCGGCTTATGGAAGAGGATACAAAAATGGGTGTGGAGAAGATTCTCGATAATACCGATGATTGGTCTCAGGCAAGCGGTATGCAAAGACTAATCGAGGCAGGTGCTGCAGAAAGTAACTTTGTGCCAAGTGCAAAGAAAGATACTACTACTACCTCTAGTACTGCTAAATCACCCTCCAATGGTAAACGCAAGAGTCTCTTGTCAGGTGTCATGGAGAAGACAAATTCACGAAAGAGAAAAGGATCTTCTGCACCTTACTCTAGCCCACCTCCAAAGCAAATCGCAGCAACTGCTAGTCAAGAATACCCATCCTCTCTTCCGACGTCTGCGATATCATTCAACCTCGGAACACCTGGTAAGAACGAAGCAATGGCATCGAGTAGTAATTTGGGCGGTACAGCAAATCCTGGAGAACTTACAATGGATCCCGATTTGTTTCAGTATTTCATGTCTGACAAGAGTCGTGCTGGTGGTGGCCAAGAGACGACGACAGCTAATAATGCATTAATGGCCTCTCCAGATGGCAGAAGTACTGCCGGCAAGATGAGTATGAGTATGTCTCCCACTAAGATGACTCCTCTATCGCAATTTGGAACAAATCTTGGGCCGATGTCGGGGCCTGGTGATAATAGTCTCATGCTTACAAATATGCATGCCCCTAATATGCTAACCAATATGCATGCATCTGAATTCGATGCGGTAGCTGCCTTGAATGAATTGTCAAACAGTGTACCAAATACTCCATCATCAAAACTACTCAATCCAAGTTCTGCTGGTGGCAAGAAGGAAGGTAAAGGAGATGAAAAACAGTCATCAGCTCAGAAGAAGAAGCCTCCAAAGAAGAAGACGAGTTTCTTGAGTCAAGTCAAAGATCATGTGAGGAAGCGAAAAAGGTCACCAAAGTAGATAGTTATACTCATATGAGGAAAGAAGGTAGCATCTAGCTAGTATGCAGTTCTCCCTGGATTAAAATAGATTACCTTATTGCCTTTTGAAACAACTTCAACTCATAAATAGGTTCACCAATTTCAACATACTTGGCCTCGAAGTTAGTTAAGGATTCAGCGATGTCAATATTTAATCGATCTGGCCCGACAACTTCCAGTTTAGTAGACGATGAAGATGATGCAATTGTCGGATGCCATTCGTCGTCATCTGATTCACAACTATTTATCATTCCATGAAAGTCCTCGTAATTAGCCCCCGTCTCGCTCCAAACATTCACAGCCTGGCTAAACTCTTTTAAATATCCTTCCCAATTCGATCTCATTATCAATTCTGCTCCTTCTGTTGTCATCATTAACAAAGGAAAAGCAGGATGAGCATACCATCGATTCTTCAATCTAGATTTCTTTGGATATGGATTTGGATAAAGAAGATAATGCTTTTGTATTTGTACATTCTTTTGCCATTCAGGAGAGGATAGTATACATTTCCAAAAGTCTGCTAGTTCTGCTCGTAGAAGGAGAACATTGTCACCTTCATTTGTATTGTCATTACTTTGTTGTATATTATCATTATTGTATCCTTTATTCCTACTTAATCTAGAGAGAGATTGGTCAATGCCGATAACTAAACAATCTTTATGTATTTCTCCTAATAAATATGACGATCTGCCAGTACCACATCCACCATCTATTATTACCTTCACCTTAGCTTTAGTATCTAAAGAAGTTGTTCGTTTTGGATGTTGCAATATAAAATCTAATGCTTCTGTAAATGCAGCAGAGGTATGCTTAGCAATTGGTTTAGACTTCCAATATTTTGGTAATGTTTGTATATGTTTGGTAACTACTTTGTTTAATGTTTCAATGTCTGTTGGTGGACATATCGAATCATTGATTGTATATTGTGTTGTTGTTAATGTTGATGGTTGGTCATTATCAGATATTACAGCAGCGAGGAGAAAGTTATCATATAGTTGTATCCTTTTAGTGGCATGAATTGCACCGCGCCGTCTTCTCCTTCTTTGGTGAATGTTTTGTATATTATTGTTGTTGCATGTAGCATGAGGAGTAGTAGAAGATAAAGCTCTCGTACTTCTTCTAAGACATGCAAATCCAGTAAGTATTTTGTTCACATGATATGATCTGCCAGTTTGCATAAGTTGGTTCATGTTATTTGCAGTACAACGACAAACTCCAAGCACACAGATGATAAGCAATAATACTAGTGCTTCTAGCCGCCAACAGTTCATTTTATTTGATACCACTAAGTGATATATTAAGTGGCGCGAGTGAGAGGTGAGAGCGAAATAGATAGAAGCAACCTGAATCGATTTCGTCACCTGAATTAAATTTCGTCACACATATTTGGAGCTCTACTAACAAACTACTAACAAAATGATAGCATAAATGAATGTTTTTTCCTACTCAAATATCGCTACCTATAAGTCGTTTGATATACCAAAATGATTCTACTTGCTTAGAGGAGCTCAAAAATGCAATAAAAGTCACCCATTTTTGTGCATGGCGTCGGTATATATGGTGTATTTCGTCATTTCGTCGGCCGTTTAGACCTTTACGGGAACCCAGTATACGTAGGACACCATATAGTTTAAAGGATACCTCATAGGTTTACTTAGTAGTTTGTTAGGTGACGAAATGTTCAGGTTTGAGGTTTGAGCTCGGCCAAAGTTGAAATATATAAGTGGTCATATCTCGGTCAATATTCAAAGTTAGAACAAGTTTGACATATCAGAATAATCAGGAAGCACAAGAGCTGTTCAAAAATGCATTAAAACCAGTAATATTTTAAAAAGTATGACTACTAATAATTTACATGGCCATCAAGTGACGAAACATTCAGGTTCATTCTAGAGGTCAGTATTTTGGCTGCCACGGCAAATTCGTACGTGAAAACTCACTACATACCCTAGTAAACTCTAACTAACCATTTAAGTACCTTTTTCACCAAATAGCTACTATTTGTATCCACCTACCTCATACATTCAGCCCTAATAGCACCATGTTTGGCGTCTCCCCTAACCACCTAAATTGATATCAGCAACCGAATAGCTGTTATGGCATCATCATTAACCTCCTATTTGTTCATATCATTGTCGGATATGGTCACTGTTACCGTCTAAATATTAAAAAACAACATTACAAAAAAATGTAATGTTGTTGAGGTGATGGCTCATCATGATTATCTTTCCTCCGGATATACACCATAATGAATACCATCCTATTACTATTTGGTGGTTATTCTTCTCACCATTATTATTATCAACAATGAATGTGTGTCTATTAGGGCCATGAGGATTATAAAGTGCACATACTAACGTCCAACCTACGATGATCGAACAACCCCACCATCACCCACCCACCTCCGTCATCACCCTATTACTCTCCAACGGTTGGTGTGCTACAGCTATAAACCCGGTGAGGCCTTTATTACTATCATAGTATGGAGTCTACAACCACATAGCCTGGTCAGAGGAGATTATATTGCACATGAGTGGTTGGTTGTTGCAATTGAGATGTTGGTTCATCAGATATGGTCAGATGATAACTTGTTGTTGTTGGGACGTCATTAGTTGCTCTACTATGGCATGGACCAACAGAAAGCCGGAACATATAGTGATAATATCGACTGTATGCTCATGCTACGGTAGAGGAACATTAGAAGAAGTAATGAACGCCCATCCTTCGATCTCTCGAATAAACCCCGAGTTATATGTCCACCACCGCTATCTGTACTTTACTCTTCAATGGTGGTAAACCCACTGCTACCAACTCGGTGAGGGCTTTATTACTATCATGATATGGTGTCTGCAATCGCACAGCCGGGTCAGAGGCGATGCTATCGAGTGTGGCTGGTTGGTAATTGCAATGAAATTTATTGTTCATCTGAAAATGTCAGTTGATAACTTCTTGTTGTTGCACCATCAATAGTAGGTGGCGTGGTGCATGAGCCTACAAATTGCCGGATTATATAGTGATAAAAACATCTGTAAGTTCATGCGCTATGCCATTGATATTTGAAGGAGGTATACCATCACTCTCCTACCCACCAATTGAGAGTACTATTTTACTCAATTTTATTAACCTATTCGGGCTATTGTATGATGATTGTACCGCTATAATGTCAACCAAACATGGAATAGTATCATATAGTAATAGTATAAACATAATCTATCGTTATTATCTACTATTGCAGTGATTATACTGCTCTTTATATACCATTTGTCAGAGGGTGGTACGATGACAAATTCGAGAGGCTGTCAAAACAATTTTGGGAGCAGGCATCAATAGTTTATCCCCTACTCAATGAACTTACAGGTAGTTGGTATGTATATCGATGGTGTTGCCTGTAATTTCATTGAGTAGTTCATCCATATTTGAAGGAATTATATCAACACTCCCACACAACCTATTGATTGCAATTGTTGTTTGTGAGTGAAAAAACTACGGTATCCAAAATAAGGCCGTCAAAACCAAAACTCGAGGGTTGACGTTTTTATCCGAATCGGCCACTAAATCTTCAATTGAGGATACATATTGGCGAGATTTTAGCGATTAGGTATGTAATGAGTCGTAATGTTGAATTTGCCGTGGCTGATCACTGATCATTGATCAGAGAAGAAGAGCAATGTAGACTACATCTGTATAGTACTATTTATTATTAGCTTTACATACGGATTGCTTAATGTGCTGCCTATGCCATGTACATGCTACTATTAGTTGATATGAGGTAGTTCCTTCAACTGGTGGTGGTACTGTCGATCGTTCGATCGCTAACTGTGAGAACAACTCCCTTTTATGAGAGATTGAGAGTTATTGAGTTTTGCAAATCGCAAGTTTGGTGAGGTTAGAGGCGAGATACTCTCCTCTGTTGTAGTTGATGCCCTTACGGTTACCTCCTCATATCATTTCTCACATAGTCACTGGTGCAATTCTTTGTGCTGTAGTTGGCGTATGCGCATGTATAAAAATGAGCTCAGACGATAAGAAGAAGAACATGTCATGTGCTAATTGTGGTAAAACCGAAGAGGACGGCAATACTACACTAAAAGCATGTGTGGCGTGTAAAATGGTCAAATATTGCAATAGAGATTGTCAGATACAACATAGACCTCATCATAAAGAAGAATGTAAGAAGCGTGCCGCTGAGTTACATGATGAAGCTCTATTTAAACAACCACCACCTAATGAAGACTGTCCAATATGTTTTGTCCCTTTGCCAAAACTACATACGACCGGAAGTAAATATTATGCATGTTGTGGAAAAGTTGTATGCAGTGGATGTATTTTTGCAGTCAAGTTATCCTCTAAGAAACGCCTTTGTCCATTTTGTAGAACTCCACCAGCCATAACTGATGAAGACGATAACAAAAGGGAAGAGAAGCGTATCGAATTGGGTGATGCCATAGCTTTGAATGCTCAAGGGTCTCACTATAGTACAGGAAATTATGGTTACCCACAAAGTCATACGAAGGCATTAGAACTGTGGCATAGGGCAGCAAAACTTGGTAATTCACCAGCACATTACAATATTGGTATTTGTTACTATCTTGGGAATGGCGTCATACAGGATAGAAAGAAAGCCAAGTATCATTATGAAAAAGCAGCTATTGGTGGTCACGTTGATGCAAGATTCAACTTAGGGTCGCTTGAGCTCAATGCAAGTAGGAGAATCAAACACTACTTGATTGCAGCAGGTTTTGGTAGCGATATTGCGATTGAGGAAACCAAAAAGTTGTTCATGTCGGGTCATGCAACAAAGAAAGATTATGAGGCAGCTTTGCACAGCCGTCAAGTATATTTAGATTCGATAAAGAGTGATCAAAGAGACATGGCTGCAAAGTTTGACTATGATAGTTATCGATATTATTAAGTCTTTACTAAGTTGTATTAGCACGACTATCTCTTATTAACATATATTGCTAAACCCAAACTCACCATTAAGAGTGATCAAAGAGATAAAGCTGCAGCATTTGATTATTCTCAGTATCGATATTATTAAGTCTCTACTAAGTTTTATTAACTATCTCTACATAACACATTTCGAGTCAATGAATAAACTAGAGCAGCTTTGTCCCTCTCGTCACTCTTCATCTCTTTATTTATCTTTTGATGTGCACGCAAAGTACTTTCATATTCATCTTTTGTAACCCAAACCCAAAGCTTCTTCACCAATTTTTGCCAAAACCCCCAGCAACATAATAAGATGCTGCTTTGTCTCTCATCTCGCTCTTCA
>Ga0214478_101005_pt1 | contig 15242 bp, 10 predicted proteins | sample M1_20Mar14CPVII9_2_FD_178001 | JGI IMG/M metagenome (GOLD analysis project Ga0214478, IMG submission 178001) | Marine eukaryotic communities from Monterey Bay, California, United States - M1_20Mar14CPVII9sort6BwellD7 | ecosystem: Environmental > Aquatic > Marine > Unclassified | place: USA...
TTGTTCATGTAAATCAACTCCTCCTTCATTCGACATCGTACGGGGCTGAGCAGTATGGTATCATCTTCTCTCTTGTCAGTGCTATGCATTGCAGTAATTTCACATCAATCGATATATGCCTTCCTATCCCCTTCTTTACATCAATCTCCAACGAGATATATCAATGGCTACATATCCAATTGCATTACCTGCGATAGACTAGAATCTACATCTCTTGCAGTCTCAAACGCACAATCTACTCAAACACAACTCTCAAATCAAGAATTAAACAAAGAGAAGGAACCATCCTACACTGCAATATTAAAAGCTATTGATTATGATCATCAACGCGAGGCTACTGAATCATATCCCTACTTAGTTTCGGAAAGTGTTGATGGTATCATTCCTCATAATGGGGATAGATCGGCGGTGGCAGCGTTGGGGGAGAAGTCAAGAGAGAGGGGAGAGAAGAAAGTATATCAATTTCCAACATCACCATTCCTCAATCAAAATACAGTCAATGTAATTCGTAATGCTGCCCAAACTTATTTCAACTCTCAACGGGAAGAAAATGAAGGGATGGTATTGGGTATTGACCGAGTAGATCTAACTGATCTAATCAATATGGATAAGCAACAAAATGAGATGCTAGTGAGTGATTTAAATAAAGCATTAGAACAGGTAATTTATCCAACTGTACGGGAAGGATGGTATGACCATGACGCCTTTACATGCAGCCACTCTACTACTGCTAATACGTCACAGCTATCGAATAATGAACAATCGATACAAAAGCCTCCGGTATTAACAGTAACATCAGCATCAATATTTGCAAATGGTGGACATAACGGTGCCAAACCGTCAATGACTACATTTGAACGTGATGCTGGTTTGTTTGTTGTACATGTTGATTTGGGTAATGAACTTAATAGTGATGTGAACTTGGCAATGTTTGAAGGTAGAGGAGTAGGAGAAAGTGAGGGAACAGATGGGGTGATGGGTGGTATCTTCATGGAATCACTAATACCAACCTCCTCGACCTCTACAACCACAACTAATCAATCTTCATCATCAAATACTCAAGCAATAGTCGGACCAATATATCCAGGACAGGGTATTATACATAAATCAAATGAACGTACTGCTGCGCTATCTGTACCGTCTAAATTACATGAACTAGACCAACAACAACAGGAGTATGGAATGGGAGGTGAAGAAAGTGAGGGATTGGATTGCAAATCAAGAAGTGCAATCATTGAAAGTGCCGAAAGGAATAGACATTGTGCCTTACGGTTAGTATTAACTACAAAACATCATGATATTTCATCCCAACAACATCAGCAAGATGATCCACAACAACAAGTAGGTGAGGAAGGAGACGATACCCCACACCACGAAGCTCCAGCAGAAGAACGTTCCTATCGTCTACGAAATTATGCTAAATTTAGAGAAGATCGAGTAAAATATGTAACATTGGCAGGAATAATTGATATTACATCACATGAGAATTATTTATGGTTGGGATTTGATTATTTAGGTCGCATGACTAATAATGATGATAATCTGTCGTCGAATGAAGGAGGAGTTGATTTACATGAACAATTAAGTTATGCAAATAAGGCAATATATAATCTTGAAAAGGCAACAAGATTATGTCAGACTGATGCACGTGTTTATTTTCAATTGGCCACGGCACTTAAAGCCAAGATGGATGTTGAACAACGGCTTTTATTAGAACAAGCAAGTAGTAGTGAGGAAGACAAGAGCAATAATGGCATGATTGATGAAAGCACATACCTAACACAAATATCAAAAGCATTAGAACAATCAGCTCACTTAGAAAGTGCAGCAGTCAAGGCAGGAGTGAATGGCATTCAAGATTTAACAATCTGTTTAAATGCCTTGGCTGATACATCCGCACGAATGGGACAATATAATAAGGCCTTAAGTGTTATTGATCAGTGGGCAGAGTGTGGTAGTATACGTTCATCTCTTGCTGTTGAGGATAGGAGTGTTTTGCAACAAGGACAGTATAGTTTGCCGGAGTATGAGTACATTACATCAGCAGTTGAGAAGAATGTGGCTGTACGAACGGTGGGAGATGTACCAGTGTTTAGTACTGAGGATATTGCAATCTTGACGGATGCTGCTAATAGACACTTTGCTAGGGCAGCAGGAGTACAGACTAGTCGATATACCATGCAGTACGAAGGTGAGAAACGATTGATTGATGTGTTGCTGCTTATGTCTGATATGATGTGCCACTAACCATCTGTGTTCCCCTCTTATACATATCCACAAAAATAGGCAATTCAGAAGTGCATCTCGATGACCTATGTGCAGCCAATCCAATCCTCAAGACGAGGATTGATACAATCCTAAATGAAAAGATATATCCATTAGTTCGTGCTACGATCGGTCAAGAGTCTGATAATCATATACCCCCGCAGGGATCATTATGTGTATATGATTCCATCCTAGTTCGATATAATGGTGAGAAGGCAAGAGCCGCTGGACGTGTAGGAGCATCTCAACCTTTGGTAAGTCGGCCTTAGCAGATGATAGTTGCCTCCTCTCTTTTGATTATCTCTTCTTTTCTCATCATAATAAATCCTATCCATGCATAGCATCAAGACGGAGGCATCTACTCTGTCAACATTGCTCTTAATGCACATCAAGATCAAGATGTGAATGGCTTTACTGGTGGTAAGCTCTAGATATTTCGATTAACAACACGTTTCAGTTTCATCGTTCATTAACTAATCCTTACATTATGCACTTCCTTAGGTGGCACCTTCTTTGAGGCACTTACAGTCGGGGACGATGATGATTATATTCAACGACCAAACGCCCCAGGACATGCAATAGTACACAAAACAACACAACGACATGCAGGGGCTCCCACAACAAGTGGTATCAGAGATATCCTTGTCATATTCCTCACTGCTCGACGACCAAAAGAGGTCTCAGTAGAGGAGAATACGTGGGGAATCGAGAGTGCAATGAGATTGCAATCTGTTGCAAAAGAGATGAATAGGGATAAGCTCCTTCCCTTCCTTCGTCTTGCAAGGGATATCGATCCTACCAATAGTGAACTTTACTGGCTTGGTGTACACTTAATGCAAGGGGATAGTAATGACCCTTCAGATGAACGGTGGAATGAGATATGTCAAGGAGTGGAGTCATTACAATATTCGGCAGTCCTAAATCCGGCCGATGCCCGAGTACATTATCATTTAGGTATGGCGATTAGTACTAGACACAAATATGCAATGCGTACTAGAAGAGCGCATCTTCTACCCCCGCCAAAAGAAGCAGCAGAAACTCTAATTGAGGCAATAGAAACGGCCATGCATCTAGAAGCAAAGTGTGAAAAGGCTGGATGTAAGAATGACATTAACATTGCCGCCGGGTATCTATGCCTTGGTGATTTCATGGCACGATTACGAGATCCCGACAGAGCTATAGTATATCTTAATCAAGTTGAGGAACATATAGATATGGAACAAGATGGAGATACAAACTGGGTTCATTCAATGCTTGATGAGGTTAATTCCATGCTAGAATACTGTCAAAATGAATCAATGAAGAAGAAGGAGGCTTCGCTTGTGGCTAAATGAGTAGGTACTAAATAAATATTAACCAAGATATGACCAAAGATCAATAAACATTGGTTATGACGGAATTAATAGTAACGATTACCTTCGTCATCAGCGGCGGCTTTATCCCTCTGAACACTCTTAATCTCACCTAAATATGTTTGATATAACTGTAATGCTTCTGTGTAGTCTTCTTTTGTTGCGTATCCGTCTGTATATAGTTCTTGGATCCCCTTTAAAGAATCATTATATCCACTCTCTGCTCCAATCATAAAGTGCTTCAGTGCTCTATCCATATTGCCTGTTTCTACCTCCATGTTGCCAAGATTATACCTTGCCTGTGTACATCCCCCAATAGCTGATAACTCATAGTATTGATTCGCTTTCTTCATATCAACTTCAACCCCATGTCCAACCTCATATGCATATCCAATATTACAATGTGCTATAGTGTGTCCAAGCTCTCCCGCCTCGTGAAAGAGTTCTAATGCCTTGACATGGTCTTGTGTAAAACCATGTTTCCCATCTCGATAACAGCATCCAAGATCGTGTATTGCAATAGGATCTTTCACATCTATTCGTTTCGTTAGTCTTTCTGCCATATCCTCTTCATCTGATTCAGGCAGTTCAGTTCTACAGAAAGGACACGTCTTTCCATCAACTTCATTGCCTTGGTCATCATAGACAGGTGCATAAACACACCCACTACAAATAATATTTCCACAGCACGAATAATATTTATACCCCGTACGGAGTATTGGTAATCGTAGGAAGCAAATTGGACAATCCCCCCCCGGTGGCGGTTGTTTAAATAGTTCCTCGTCGTGTTTCTGCTTGAACAACATTTCATCATGTAATTCAGCCGCATCTCTCAAGAGTTCTTTAAAGTGTTCATTGTTTGTATTAATATTTTTAACACTCAGTATGAACCATACTAGCAATAATACGATTGATGCTAATACTATTGAGACTGATATATCCGGGATCAGTTTGATAATACTACTGACATCATTTGTTTGCATGTTTGATGTAATTTTGATATTTTATACAATACAATATGTTGATAGGATATCCTAGTTGTTATCAAGAAGATAATGCAAACTAACCCCTTTCTAGTATTGATATATATTGTACTATCAGAACGTATATTTTGAGCTATCAGTGGTTTCAATCTGTTATAAGGTATGTACATACCTTAACGAGCGCAATTTCACACTACTGCCAATCAAAGTAGCGCCAAATGACTATGCCATCTTATTGTGAGAGTTATTGATATTGCAATTCGGCTCTTATGGCAATCGTCAATACTAAAGTAGGTGTTATCTGGATATTTGCTTTGCTATCGGCGCCAGACACAAGCCTATTACAAAACTGACGTGAGATAGAGTTGAGTTGAAATAAATGCACTAATAAAATGGCGATAGAACGTCTTACTTTATCCACCAGTACATAGGCTCGACACTAGTCTCTAGTGAAGAGAGTATTGACGGCATTTAATCTCTTTTACTATCCATAATAATAAACCCAAATCACCCAGAAAGGGGTCTTGATAATATCGGATTCAGTTGGTGTGAGTTTAGTTTGATTACCGACGTGATATATTACATATATATAGAAGTTTTTGTGGGAGACACAAAATAGCAAAAGCCTGCAAAAGCATACTCTAGCCACAGCTGCAATACGCTCGTTACATCGGTATCATTAGATATTGAAATACAAAAGAACGGTATACACTTGCATCATAACAGCAAGTTATATATGATGAGCACGTCCGATAAGATTTGTACCGATAGTTGCAAAGGCAGTGATGATGTATGTGATGTGATTGGAAAGTTAGAGAAGATGAGCACGGTTGACAATGAAGTTAATGATACATCAGTATGTGCCAATTGTGGCAAGGAGGGTGCCAATAATATATGCAACAAGTGTAAACAAGTGAAGTACTGCAACGCCGTATGTAAAAAGGTGCATAAAAAGAAGCATAAGAAACAATGTGAGGAACATGTCAGAGTTGCTGCTGAGCATGCTGCAAAGTTACATGATATAGAATTGTTCAAACAACCACCGCCACAACTTGGAGATTGTCCTATTTGCTTCCTACGCATGCCCACAATTGAGACTGGTTATAAATACCAAACGTGCTGTGGTAAGGTAGTGTGCAGTGGATGCATACATGCACCTCTATATGACAACCAAGGCAATATGGTTGATAATAAAAAGTGCCCATTTTGCAGAACACCACGACCTTTTTCGAGAGAAGAGTCATTGGAAAGGATAAAGAAACGAATGAAGGTAGGGGATCCCTTTGCAATGCACAATCTAGGAAATTATTACAGAGATGGAAGATATGGATATCCACAAGATTATACCAAGGCATTAGGACTATATCATCGTGCAGGAAAACTTGGTAACGCTGCATCTTATCTCCATATTGGTTATGCTTATGACCGTGGTGAAGGAGTAGAAGTTGACAAGAAGAAGGCAAATCATTATTATGAGCTAGCAGCTATTGGTGGTAGTGTAGTAGCGAGGCACAATCTAGGTGTTGATGAGGAGAATGCAAGCAACTTTGACAGGGCTTTGAAAAATTACATGATTGCAGTAAGGAGTGGATATGACGAATCTTTAAATGTTATCAAAGGATTATATTCAGAAGGATATGCAACAAAGGAAGATTATACAAAAGCTTTACAATCCTATCAAGATTATTTAGGAGAGATTAAGAGTACACAGAGGGATGAAGCTGCTGCGGCTGATGAGGAGTTTCGTTACTACTGAAGAAGTAGCAATAACGTAACCGATTAGGTTTATGATGTCAACATTGCTGTCGGGTATCTATGCCTAGGTGATTTCATAGCACGATTACGAGATCCCGTCAACGATAGTAAAGTATATCTAAATTTAAATCAGTTGAGGAACATATAGATATGGAACGCAAACTGGGTCCGTTTTCTGTGGAGGAGATCAAAGATATGTACCTACATGGACGTGCAACAAAAGATGATTATATGGAAGCATTACGATCGTACCAAACGTACTTGGGTGAGATAAAGAGTGCTCAAAGGGATGAAGCTGCTGCATACGATGATCTATATCGTTATTATTAGAATATAGGAAAGAGCCAAAGTAAAGAGATAGTGAAAAGAGCTGACAAGATAAAGATACAAACTTGGTCCATTCAATGCTTGACGAGGTAAACTCTACGCTAGATTACTGTAAAACTGAATCAATTAAGAAGGAGGAGGCTTCTCTTGTGGCTAAATGAAATAGGTATTTAAATTAGTAGTAGACAAGATATAAAATGGCACAAATTGTAACGATCTACAATCAGATTGTACTAATAATATCGATACCTCTTATTGGCAGCAGCAGCTGTATCCCTCTGAGCACTCTTTATTTCATCCAAGTATGCTTGATATAATTGTAATGCTTTCTTGTAATCGTCTTTTGTTGCATGTCCATTTGAGTATAATTTTTGGATGCCGTTCAAAGAATCAATATGCCCACTCTTCACTCCAATCAGGAAGTGCCTTAATGCTCTATCCATGTTCCCTTTACTATCCTCACTGAAACCTAGACTGTATCTTGAAACTACGTCACCCATCATAGCAGCAGAGTCAAAGTAATGCCTCGCCTTATTTTTATCAACCTTTACTCCTTCGCCTCGTAAATATGAATAACCAATACTGCAATATGCTTCAGTGCAACCAAGTTCACCTGCCCGATGCCATAGTTCTAATGCCTTGCTATAATCCTGCGGAAATCCATATGCACCCTCCCCACGAGAATAGTAATTTCCTAGATTGTATATTGCAATAGGATCATCGACCTCCACTCTTTTGTTCAATCTGTTAAGTATCTCCTCAACTGTATGAGGCGTTGGACGTCTACAAAATGGACACTTTTGATTATCAACTTTATTGCCTTGGTTATCATAAACGGGTGCATACGAGCACCCACTGCATATTGTCTGTCCACAACACGAATAATATTTACGCCCTGTTAGCATCGTAGGTAATCTGAGGAAACAAATTGGACAATCTTCTTCCGGTGGAGGCTGTTTGAATAGCTTTTTATGATGTTCACAAAAGTTTTTATAACCCCTCATTATAAACCATACTACTAACAATACGATTGATGCTACTGTTATTGATACTACTATATCATATGATATCAGGTTACTAATACTAATGCCCATGATGTTTTTTTTTAATACCAATTCTAGTGTTGCAATGCTGATAAGGTATCCTAGTTGTTATCGATATAATAAACCCCTTTGATAATAGATGGTATAGACTACCCCTTCTATTATTGATTGATTGATCAGATTCAGATTGTACAGTAGAGCATATAATGGTTAACAAGCAACCTTGGAGTTAAAAGTGCACATAAGATGTGTCCTTTTTTTTGTAAAGGAATGAATAACGCCAAAGTTTCACAACTAGTGCCAACAATTAAAATAGCTTCAAATACCAATCAAATGATTATTTGTTGTATACCAAAGCAAGTGTTGTGAGAGATATTGATTTGCAATTGGAGATGCTGTTAAGTTACTTTAGGGGGGTTTCGTTCTATCGCCTTTTATTCACATTGCATTTTCTACTATTTTTATTTTTTAGTGTACACTAGGTACGACGGCATTCTTCTACCTATCTCCATCTATCCCTGAATACAATCACCAATACACTAGAAGAGTATAAAAGATTGGATTAGCTGGGTAGTAGTTTAGTTTGATAGTCGAGGTAAAGAGAGTATTGTATGCATTAATCTTTCAAGAAGTTCTTAGTCTCTTCTGAGACATAAAAAGATTTATACATATATAGCATAGACGCAAGCATAGACATATCATACCAAGCATATATAAGCAATACATAGCACCTCGGTATCATCGGTATTATTCGAGATATTGAACTCTAAAGAGCATTGTACACTCGACATGATAAAGTGTATATGATGAGCACATCTAACGAAAATAATGACGGTGAATCAAAATCTAGTGATGATGTGTGTGATGTGATAGATAAGTTAAACAATATGAACACCGAAGATAAAGATGATGTGGTAGTACCGGTATGTGCCAATTGTGGCAAAGAGGGTAGTGATGTCAACAATATATGCAACAAGTGTAAAGTAGCAACGTATTGCAATGCCGTATGTAAAAAGGTGCACAAGAAGAAGCATAAGAAAGATTGTGAGGAACATATCCGACTAGCAACTGAGAAACATAATGAAGAACTTAGAATTGCTGCAGAGTTACAAGATGAAAAATTATTTAAGCAACCACCACCGAAGGATGACTGCCCAATTTGTTTCCTTCGATTGCCCTCACTTCATACAGGGTATAGATATCAATCATGCTGTGGCAAAGTTATATGCAATGGATGTGTTTATGCGCCTGTCTATGATAACCAAGGCAATGAAGTTGACAATAAAAAATGTGCATTTTGTAGAATTCCAACGCCTTATTCTGAAAAGGAAGCAATCAAAAGAATGAAGGAACGGGTGGAGGCTAATGATCCTAATGCAATCTTCAATCTAGCAATTGATTATGATAATGGGACATGCGGTTGTTCACAAGATTATACCAAGGCATTAGAACTATTCGTTCGAGCGGCGAAACTTGGACATGCTATGGCTTACTTCAACATTGGCACTGCATATTATACTGGCAGAGGAGTGGGAGTTGACAAGAAAAAGGCTATCCATTCACTGAACTAGCGGCTATGAGAGGGAATGAAATAGCAAGGTGCGCTCTTGGTATTAAGGAGGCAAATGCAGGCAATTATGATAGGGCATTGAAACACTTCATGATTGCAGTAAGAAGTGGACAGAACAACTCTTTAGAGGAGATCCAAGAGATGTACACAGTTGGATATGCAACAAAAGATGATTATATGGAGGCATTAAGATCCTATCAAGAATACTTGGGGGAGATTAAGAGTGATCAGCGGGATAAAGCTGCTTTTGCACGAGATGATTATCGATACTATTAGTGGATTCCCTATCTCAATCATTGCCGCTGGGTATCTATACCTAGGTAATTTTATGGCACGATTACGAGACCCCGATAAAGCTATAGTATATCTAAATCAAGTCGGGGAACATATAGATATGGAACAAGATGGAGACACAAACTGGGTCTGTTCATGCTTGACGAGGTAAATTCCATGCTAGAGTATTGTAAAACTGAATCAATGGAGAAGGAGGAGGCTAATCTTGTGGCTAAATGAGAAGTAGATATAATATTTACTAAGTAAAGATTAGAAGACATGGTATGGTTGCAACAGGCGTAACAATATCCCTCTTTAACCAGATTGTGCTAATAGTACCGATATTCATCGGTGAATGCAGCAGCTTTATCCCTCTGTGAACTCTTTATCTCCCCTAAATACGTTTGATATAATTGCCAAGCTTTTACACAGTCTTCTTTTGTTGCTTGTCCATTTGAGTACATTCTTTGGATTTGTTTCGGAGGTTAAGGATGAACGTGAAGCATTGGACTACTTAAATGAGTTTTTCGGCGATATCGTAGTAGTGGAAGACATTACTAAATTACAAATGAATACTCCATTGTCAGCTACAAATGAAAGTGTGGAACTATTGAAGAATCAGAAACATCTATTCCAGGGCCGTGGTAAAATTAGTAAACGGAAAGACAAAGGATTTGTAAGTGTATTTACGACAGGCTCCACAGACTTTGTTTTCTTACATCGTCTAGCTCGGGAAGGTTCAAACAGTCGTCAATCATATATTAATGAGCGCCCACACTTAAAACAAATAGCTGAAGAGATCATGCTTCATATTGAAACATTCCAATTATCAGATAGTAGTGAAGCAATCACAGATCGAGACATTCGTTTCGAATGGGTTAACAATATCATCGCTTCATATGGACTTACAATGGATAATCAAAAGTATGATGATGAATATGTCAATGAAGAGTTAAAGGATGACGACTACACTCAATCCTCACATGGTAGCGAAAGTCAATCAGTTCATGTTAATGAATCATCAACAAATGGAATAGATAAGGATGTCGAAATGAAAACAACTATGTCGGGTAATAAACGTGAGATGTCTCCCGTAGAACATGCTGATACCGACACCAACAATAATATCAACCTGAATAACAATATTCAATTACCAACCAACTTGACTGGTACCCCTCCAACTAGGAACATTACTCATATTACGTTAGGGATTGGTGTTAGGGTGCCTCCTTATGAAACTTCTGAGGGATTGGCAGAATGGATGAATGAGCAACTAGGACCTTATTGGACTGATAATGTAATCAGTATCACTCCAGCATATATTCCATCAGGTAATGATCCTCGTGAACTTCCAAACGCTATGGTGTTAGCATTTAAAGACATAGAGTCAATGAAGTCGGCTTATCGATATTTACCAACAAAGCTATATGCAGGTCAACGTGCCGAGGTTACAATTATTGATCCTCCTGATGTAGAGTCTATCCAATGGTATAGTGTTAATGAAAACATCCAAAAGTGGCATAATCATCCACTCGTCACTTGTGCACGTCAAATGTGTCACCCCTCCAAGAAACTAGATCTTTACAACTTCTTAATTACTTGGGATGGAACTCCTTCGACACTTATCGCTTTATTAGGAACGCTTGAGGGCTCAGCGGAAGAAGCTCGTGGCGGTGTACACTACTAAACTTTATTGCCCTTTCACTTGTTGCACACAAAATGAAAGGGCAGAAAATCCACGTGGCATGGATTCGAAAACTTCCTTGAAACATCATCTTCTCAAATGTCATAGAGAAGACTTATACAAATTAAAAGACCTAGAATTAGAATCGCTAGGTATCTACTTGTGCCGTCAGTGTGATGATCATATCGCCATATCGGATGGGTACTTGAAACGCCATATTAAAACTAAACATGTAACAACAAGACGTGAGGGAAACTTACAATTAGCTACGAAAACTTTATATCCTCCAGTTCAAACTGCAACACTTAACCATTGGGATTCAGGCCTACAATGGTTAGCAAACTTTCAACCTACACCTCCAAATTTCAGACAATCCTTAATAGCCAAAGTCAAATATGAATTAGAAGATACAGTAGTAAATCTTTTCGAAGATGTATTGGCAGTATGCGTCGAAAGTCAGAAAGAATCATTCAAGTCGGAATTAGTAGACGACTTCGATTACCAATATGAACACCTTTGGAAGCTACCATTTATCTTTGAACAACTCATTTTAGCGCCGAAGCCCTATTCATCCAATACTAATAATAAAAAGAAAGATCAATCCATTAGAAAGTTAGTATTACACAGAATTAGATTATTTAGATCAGGTCAATTAGAACAATTATATAGTGAATCATGCCAAGTAAGAAGTCGTAGTAGACGAAGTTACATCTCATCTCCACCTGATAAGGTCAAATGCGCCCAAGAAGCAGCAAACGAAGACAACTTTAGAGCATGTGAGAAACGACTTGCTAGTGACCTCGGTGTTGCACCACTTAATGAAGGCAATATCCCAATAATTGAAAATTTATTCCCAAAGTCATTACAATTAAATATCAGAGGTCAAAGGAAAGGAAGAGGTGCGAATATGACAACTCGATGTGCAGCTAGAACGAATAGTAAGAAGATAATATTCACACCAAAGGAAGTTATGGATCACTTAATGAGATTGCGACGACATAAAGCTCCAGGTATACAGGTCGATTCATTAGATCTCTTCATCAAACTAGCAAGACGTCGAAATAATGAGAAAAGAAAGAAAGAACACAGACGAGATAAGTCAGTTGCGACTCAAAACATTGCTTCATTCTTTACACTTGTAGCACAAGGTCACCTCCCACCGGCTATAACTGAACTTATAAGAACAACATATCTCGTGGCACTACAGAAAGATGCAAATGACCTAACTAAGTTGAGACCGCTAGGTATACCAGCTGCAATTCGTCGAATCACAGCATCCCTTATAGTTAACAAGTTCAAAAGTGACTTTGCAACATACTTACTTCCATTCAATTATGCCGTTGGAATCAGTGGAGGGATTGATATCATCACAAACACAATGAGAATGGGGGTAGAGAAGTTCATTAGTAAGCCAGAAGACAATCTTGAATTGCCAAGTCGAGCTTTAATATCAATAGATATAAGAAATATGTTCAATGCAGTATCTCGTGAAGAGTTGAGAAGAATCATCAAAGAACATTTCCCAATCTTGGAGCCTTTTGCAGACTTGTTATATGATGACTTCGGTAAAGTATTTGCTAAACGAGAGGATGGAACTTGGCTTGAACTTGCAGTAGAAGAAGGTTTCTCACAAGGATGCCCAATCTCACCAATATTTGGAGCTTTGGTTCTTGGAGTAATACTTAAGAAAGTTTACAAAGACTTAAACAAGCGAGTACAAGATAGATTAAACGAAGGTGAAACACTTGACGATGATAATGGAGGAGTGTCAATCACAATGGCATACATTGATGATGTGAATGCTTTAGTTCCCTTAGAGGATGTTAAATTCTTCCTCGACAAGTTTAAAATGTATGGTGAAGAACTTGGTGGCTTCATGAACACCGAGAAGACCAAGATTATGACTAGCACGTCAAATTCAAGTCTAGTCACAAGACTACAAGATTCATCCGATATTGTCAAGAACCTACTAGCAGATGATCTACAGTCTGCAATTGCAACCTATTCAAGAAAGAAGCGCGAGGATAAAACAATTGTCCCTCATGAAGTAACTGACGGCCTGAGAGTGTTGGGAGCCCCAATAGGTAACACAGCCTTTTGCCAAGAATACCACTCCAAGCAAATGAATAAGGCCGAGTCGAGTGCCCTACGCCTATTGGATGGCTTAGAAGATCATCAAACTATCCTCCAAGTCTTTAGGACTTGCACAGCAACCAAAATGACACACCTCTTTGCAAGCGATGTGATATGTCATACTTCTCATCCATCACCCGAGTACTGGGATATATGGGAAAGCCCTATGAGTCATCGATTCGACAATATGACCAATAACTTGTTATCAACCTTATCAGGAGTACCTTCTATTCCTGACGCTTCAATTTTCATGGCATCGATGGCAACTAAATATGGTGGATTAGGCATTCAAAACCCACGAGCCACAGCCATCCCTTCTTTCGTCGTTAACATCAAAAGATGCCTTGGCTATATCAACAATGGCGTATGGGTAGGTCATAATAATCCCACAGTACAACTACCATCTTCAATCCTAACACTTTGGTCAAATCCTGAATCATCTACTTCTAAAATATTTCAACTCTTCTACAAATACTTACCTTCAATTGAAAGAATATGCGTCAGTGACCAAGTCGATAATAGACGAGCATTCTTCATCAATAGATCATCCATTAACACATGCCGAGAACGAATCAAAGAAGAAGTAGGAACTAAGACAAGAGAATATATTCAATATTCATGGAAACTACTCAAACAACGAAGCAGCCTAGCCAACTTCACTGATATATTACATCCAAACTTAGCCCAAGGATTACTAGACTTACCACGTATCAACGAAAAGAATAGAATTGACAACCAAACATTTACAATCATGCTGAAAAGGAAGTTACGAATCCCCCTCTACCATTCTGATACCAACCTAATATGCCCCAAGTGTAAGAAACCATTCGATATATTTGGGGACCACCTTTTCAAATGTGCACCATGTAAGAAAGATAAGATGCACGACAATTGGAGAGATGATAGTGAGAAATTTATCATGAATGAGTTATTACCATTAGTTAAACTTATTGACAAACCAAGTGAAGTAGAGAATGAACAACCAGGGCTAATCTTTAACCTGTCAAATACACAGATTAAACCTTTCGACTTGTCATTCCCTGTTAACAAGAATACTGGAGAATCATATTTTAGATCTCCTTTACGACGAATTGGATTTGATATTACAATGAGTCAAGCAGCCGAAGCTCTGTCAGACAGAGAACTTTCCCAACCCGACTTAACAAGCGCTCAATTAAATGGAATAGCATTGCAATTGTTAGACTGTGAGAAGGGGAAGTTCAATCGAGACAGAGGAGGCACAGATCCCAAGACTCATGTTACATTATCAGGAGACGAAATCATTGGAGACTTAATAACTCGAAATCAAGCCTTATTACCATGGTCTATAAGCCCTTATGGAAAATTCGGAGGTATTGCAGCACGCTTTTGGTATGGAGAGACCGCGATAAACTTGAAAAGTGTGCTTACTAAACGCCATGCAAAATCGGCAGCATCATTGGCAGTTAGCAATAAAGTTCCTAGTGGGGTGCTAGAACGAGCAAATAAGATATGGCAACATAAACACCCAGGAGACTTCTTTGGAAGATCATATAAGTCCCAGACACCTTTTATTTATGCGAGCCAAGTTTTTGGGCGACTTACATGCAAGCATAATGGACAACATATCATTAAGAGTATGAGCACCATTGGAAATCCTTTACCAGCTACAAACGAGGAGACGGTTTTGGATAATGACGGTAACATGGTTGACTCAGCTATTACATCCTATGAAGGAAATATTAACGCACTTAACAGGACTCCAAGTATGGGCTCTGGCTAGAGCCCAATTTCCAATAGGCCAACTTCTGGCCACTGTACCTCTGCAGGGAATCAACCTCAGATCAAAAGTGGCGGTGTTTCGGAAAGCTCTGCTCA
>Ga0214478_101010_pt1 | contig 15206 bp, 19 predicted proteins | sample M1_20Mar14CPVII9_2_FD_178001 | JGI IMG/M metagenome (GOLD analysis project Ga0214478, IMG submission 178001) | Marine eukaryotic communities from Monterey Bay, California, United States - M1_20Mar14CPVII9sort6BwellD7 | ecosystem: Environmental > Aquatic > Marine > Unclassified | place: USA...
CCAGTTTCAGGACGTAATTCACGTGGATTACCATCCCATTTGTAACCACCGATACAACTTAGTAGTACTGCGTCGGAAGATAGACATTGTTGCAATGATTCATCGGGGAATGGGTCATTGACTGCGTCGATTGCTGCACCACCGATTAATGCCTCTTTCATTTCAAGTTGGAATCCACATCGTTTGGTTAAGGCTGCCAATACATCTTTCGTTGCTGTCATAATTTCAGGTCCGATACCATCACCTGGTAGGAGAGTGATTTGATAGACATCTTTTTTGGATACCGCATTTAAAGTAGTTGGTGTTCTATGAGAAGATGATACTGCTGTAGGGGATGTAGTAAATGCAGTACTGCCCGTGGCAAGGGCAAGGAGGGTTAGTGTAGGAAGGATCATTGTTGGTAGGGAGGAGGGGAGAGCAATGAGTGGAAGCAAGAGGGTGATGGTGAATAATGAGAAAAATCCGATATTTGGCGAGAGTACTTGGTGTACACTATCTATGGGCTACCACAACCAGTACAGTACATCTCGATACGCTTTTCTTGTAAAACAAAAATAGCTGTTGCAAGTTGCAATTACTAGTTTGCGAGTTGCCCTTTGCTCCTTGTGGCAATAATACTGAGCCCAACCGGAGAGATATAGAGGGAATAGTTTATTGATATATTATTCAAAAAATAGTAGTAAATTGTCGGGTTGAGGCGCCGCCGAAAGATACCCAACATTGCGACAAAAACAATACAAACAATAACAAAATGGCTACAACAATACATAGACCGAGGAGACGACCTCGTCTATGCAATAAGAGTATTATACTCCTAACCATATCAACAATATTACTAGCCATTACACATAATACCAACAATAATAATAGATTACCATGGCCATGTCTTTTCGCGTCAGCATCATCAATAACACAGAGATTCACCTCCTCGTACTCACAACAACAACAACTTCCAACCTTCATGCTGCAATATAACAATAATAGAAAACTAGACGGAAATAACAACTATCAAGCAGACGATCAATACATTAATCAAGGTGCCAACAATGTACAATATGATGATGATGCTGCCAACGCTGCAATGGCCGAACGTGATAATTATGATAAGGAAATGGGTGATGACGGTTATTTAAATATGGACTTTGTTGATATGAATGAAGTTAGTATTATGCCTGTTAGTTGTGTTAATTAGTGAGTTATTACATATTATTTATATGTTGGTTTTTGTATTGTTTGTTTGCTTTGTTTTGAGGAGTTTGATATGTTAGTTCGGTGTGTTGGTAGAGTTGCAGTACAATTCTAACCTTTTGTCTTATCTCCAACACTAACCAATACCCATACCAACACGCACACACCAACAACAAAACAGTCACAATGGGCACATGATTAAATTCCAATTCTTTGAAAAGTCTTCATCATTAAATTGTCACTTTAAAAACCTTGGCACATTTGTTGTTTCAATTGCACATTACATGCGTGCCTATTTTAATTATCAGGCATTAACGCATGGTAATGATTTCAGTCTACCGGGTGATGTTGGCTTTTTAAATGTGAGTAAAGTGTGTTAGTTGGATGTTGCTGGGTTTGGTTTGGGTTATTTTGAGGAGAATATATGTGGTAGTTGGTTCAGCACACATATTGTATCTAGATGATTTATAGCAGTGACACTCACAACCCTACTTACTTTCTCTCCATTCCCAACAAAATTAACAGTGTGTCATGCTCAAGGAAACAGCCAACTCTGATGTGAAACTATATGCCAAGATTGGATGTCAACATCGTAATACATACACCTCGACTAAGCTACAACTTATCGTATATACCGATCAACAATGTTCACAGGTTTATGGCGGTGATGATGGTGAAGTGAACAAAGATGGATATGATTTGGATGGATACTTTTTGAGTAATAAGGTGTGTTTTGTAATGCGTTGATGGACTGAATGGGGCATTCTATTCTTCAACTTTCTCAAAAACAAAACTCATTCCACCTTAATCTAACTACTTACCAACAAACTCATAGGTATCATTCCGTCCAGCGTTTTACAACTGCCAGAGTTGTTTACCTGATCAAATATCGGATACATTTTCAAAACAAAACTCTTGGTATGACGATGACTACATTTCAGAATACGGTTATAAGCAGGGTTTCAATCAAGAAAACGGAGGGAATGATAATGGCGATGATGCTGCCGGTGACGATGCAGCCAAAGATGATGTCTATGCCGTCGATGATGCCAACTATTATGCAAAGGGAGACGATACCGTGTACTATGATGATGCGAATGCGAATGGAGATGACGGTAATGCCAAGTATGTAAATACTGATGATCAGGTCAAGTATAACTATGCGGCACATGATGATGATTTTTACAATTTTAATGATGATGGTAATAGGAGAAGATTGAGAAAGTTGGACACTCTAGATGCCAGTCATTCTTTAACTGCAGTCGAGACTAGAAAGGTGAGGTAGTTTGTTTGGCTGCTTATTTGTGTTTGATTCATATTCGATATATCATGTTGCTCACAACCAAAAACTCTGCTCATGATTCCTAGGACTATGAAGCCGACTTTCAACAAGAGTTGGCTCTCATTCAACGTCATCTCGAAGATGCTGCTGCTGCCGATGATCAAGTAGCCGAAGATGCCTACGACAATACTGCATCATGGAACATGTGCCAACAAGTACACAAATATGGAATGTTTTGTGATGCAGACTGTCAAGCCCTTGATACCTTCCGCGTCGACGAGTGGAGTCGATCTGATGTTTGTCTCCTAGTTATCATGATAGTCTTCATGGGAGCAATGATGCTACTTGTATTTGCCAAGAGAGTTAAGGCATATGAACGTGCAGCCATGTGGGGTGATGAGCCCGGGGCGCCCAATCCAGGACTTCCACCGGGTGCGATGCTCATGTTATTTGCAATTGTATTCACAATTATTGTGGTATTGGCAGCATTAAAGTTTGTGAATGAAACATTGGTATTTGCAGTTGTTGCTTGCGTGTTGTTGTTCATATACATGTTGAAGTTGACATTGTTTGAGAGTCGAAAGCAAGTCTTCTTACCTGCAAGGAGCAGTAGAAACACTTCCTTGAATGAACCCTTTTACTACACTTAAGGTTTGGATGAGAGACGATTCGTCTCAGCGGCCTGTTTTGTTTAGAAGTGCTTAGTGTTATGTAGGGGTTACTATATGTTTAGTTGATGTTGTAAAGAAAGTAGAGCAGATAAGTTCTTTTGCTTTGTATGTATAGTAGCATTGCTCCTTGTGATACTTAAAGTCGACTTTGCAATTCTCCGAAAAGGAGTTTTCATATGTAAAACTGACATGTGCAATGTACAAAAATACTACGATACTGATGGTTGTTGACTTGTTAATCGATATCGATATGGATGTCGAGATATTGAATCCACGCAGACATTAGTAGTAATAGAGATATCGAGCCTATGAACACCATGCAAGCATATTATACCATGGCGCTATTAATACTATCAAGAAATGTGGCGGCAACTTATCCATATCTTAGAATACCACTTGCATTCAACAATAACATTGGTCATCTTAGATGTATTTCATCGTTACATAGTATCCAGAACAAAGCTGCTATTCATCGATCAAATCCACATACACATTTAGATGATGTCCAAGATGCAATTGAATCTGCTCTATCATACTATAAAGATCAACAACACATACCAACAAATAATAAACAACAAAATAGTAATATACTACATAAGTTATCACCTCATAATCGTGAAATGATAAGTGTATCTCATCATTTGAAAAAGAGAATACAGTCACTGACGAATAGTAATGACTGTCGAAGGTGTTGGTTGCAACAGAAACATTGTATATGCAACTATTGTACTCCTTTGCCTTCCTCTTCTATACCGAATGTTAAGCGTTTATTTCTCCTCGTAAGTACTTGGATAGCATGTGCACATATGTAATGTATATCTTTTAGTTATGCTCAAGTCTAACACTTCTTCTCTTGACTAGTAGACTCATCACAAAGAGATATGTCTGGTAGTTGATACAGCTAAACTTATACTGTCTACATTCCCCGATAGTACAAGACTTGTTGTCAGTGGTATAGGTCCAGAACATCAACCATCAATGGCTGAGATGTTAGATGCTGTAAAAGCTGCAAAGAATAAGGATGGAAAATGTCTTATTCTCTTCCCAACAGATAATTCATTAGTATTTGACGAGATCAAGGAAGATATGAGAAGTAAAGCAGCACATGATATTGATGATAATAATGACGAAGGATGGGACGTTATAGTAATAGACGGCACTTGGTCTCAAGCTCGAAAGATGTATGCAAAGTATCTCAAAGACGACGATAGTGGCGGTTACTTATATCGAGTTCAGTTAAGTGACACGGCTGTAAAAGTATTGAATGATATTGGTAGTAGTAGTACAAGCAATGATATAATCGGCAGTAAAAGTAGTGGGAAAGGTCACCAGTTACGAAGGCACCCAATCCAATGGCGAGCAATAGCAACACTGGAAGCAACTCGACTACTCTTAGATGATATGCATACTGAAGGTCAGTTTGAGGAAGCAAGTAAAGCAATGTCTCATTATCAAGAGATAGGCAATAATTCTGCGAGAACACAGCTAGGGCCTCCGCGAATAAGCAATACATGATACGTTGAATTATACAATTTGCAGTGCAATACATGCGTCTACAGTCTTCATTCCTCTTGCTTCTCAACATCTTCCTCCAGAACAACTACATTCTGATCATAAAAACTCCCCTTACCAAGAAATATACTATCTCTTCGTATACTATCATTTTCAGAAATTCACTACTACTTCCACCTCCGTCGTAATACATTACAATGATTGATATTAGCATAATCCCTATAAATAGAAATGACCAGTAGTTCAGCTTCCTCCAACCATCGATGTCCATACTGGCACTAGACTCATCTAAGTCAATTGTACTCATCATTGAGGAGCCTGTATCGTAGATGAATCCAGCACTGATTGTGATAAGCCCAGATGATGTGTCTGAGTCTGTCTAATGCTTTCTTTCTCTTCACAAATAACATAAGGATGGAAATACACGCCTATCTTTGCAGGTGCATCTAATGCTAATGGTAACTTTACATTTTACCACTCGGCTTTTGAAAAGGAAGAGTGGGAGACAGGCTTTAGCGCAGTAACTCCAAAAACATTGTATGGTGATAATGCTACAGCAAAAACAGTATCAATTATTAGACTATCATCATGGATACAGAATGAGATTATAGGACGAGTAATACCAACAAAACAATACTCAGAGGTACAATCAGATCATCCAAAGATAATAATGAAATTAGACATCGAGGGATTTCGATTGGAGTTTATTTACAGTGTTTCCCGATCTACTAACTACTGGCGTACTTTGCAACCTTGCAACCATATAGACTATTTGATGGGTGAGTTTCATTATTCATATTCACCTGGAAATCACAATTACTATCCGATCAACCTAACATCTGACGGGAAGCATGTATTACATCATCGAAAGGAAGGTGAGGTATTAGCACGAGAGATGCTACGGTTGGTCGATATCACTGATAGTTGTAAAACCGAGATAAGTTTGGAAGATGATGAATCATATTTAACTGATCCACATCAATATCCCAAACCATTAGACAACGAGACTCGACATGAACGTAAGAGACAATAGTAATGTGGGTATTGGAGTTCTATAATCCAATGTTAGCTTAGCTACTAAAATTATAGCTTCTCTACAACTGGGATGCCAAGTAGACTCATGAGTAACCGAATAGTACCGGCTGATACTGTGCACAATGAAAGACGACTAGCCTTTAATTCTGGTGACTCTGCATTGTTCACTGAACAGTTTTCATAGAACTGAAAACAATAGGCATCAAGTAAATATATGAGTTAGTTGAATGAACAAACAAAATGATGGACAGGATAGTGTAAATCAATTCTTACCTGGTTGAACTTTTGACTTGTCTCAAACAAATAGTCACATAAACGATTGGGGTATAGTTCCGATTCTACCTCACTCAATATATCAGGTAACTTCACAAGATTACGAATCAATTGCTTCTCGGAGTCATGAGTGATCAGTATCTCTGATGCTGCTTCTGGCCATTCAACCTTGTTATCCTCCGACTGACCAGTTGCCTTACGAACAATACCACATATCCGAGCATAGGCGTAAAGCATGTATGGAGCCGTGTTACCATTGAGACTCAACATTCTACCATAGCTGAATTTGTAGTTACTTTCACGGTTCATGGATAAGTCAGCATACTTGACAGCACCGATACCGACTGTCTTGGCCACATCAGACAGAGCTTCTGTAAGCTCCTCTTCTGGGTTGTCAAGTCTAGTCTTCATATCTTCGCCCGCAATACGGACAGCCTCATCCAACAAATCTTTAAGTTTGACTGTATCTCCCGATCGAGTGGCAAATTTCTTCCCGTCTTCGCCCTGGACAAGACCGAAGGGAACATGTTCAAGAGAAACACTCTCATCCAAGAAACTTGCCTTGTTGGCTGCGGCAAATACCATCTCAAAGTGTTGTGATTGTCCCGAGTCTGTAACATATAAGACTCTATCAGCCTCTTCACCTCCGTCACCCGATTCCATTTGTACACGATGACGAATGGCCGCCAAGTCAGTAGTGGCATAATTGAATCCACCATCTGACTTACGCACAAGCATGGGAAGTGGTGAGCCGTCTCTATTGGTATATCCATCCAAGAATACAGCCGTGGCGCCTTCACTTTCAACCGCCAATCCTTGACTTTCTAATTCACCAATAACACCATTCAAGTAGGGATTGTAGAATGATTCTCCACGTTCATTAAGACCAACAATATTCAACATATCATAGATCTTTTGATACTCAACTCGACTTGCTGCACATAATGATTCCCAAGCTGCCAATGCCTCTTCATCTCCCGATTGTAACTTCACAACACCCTCGCGTGCACGTATCTTAAAGTCCTCATCAACATCGAATCGTTTCTTAGCAGCCTTGTATAAAGTAACCAAATCACCCAAATCAACATTCTTTGATGTTTCGACATTTAATGCCTCGGGAAATTCATCACGCAAATGTTCAACTAACATACCAAATTGTGTTCCCCAATCACCTACATGATTGAGACGTAATACGTCATGTCCTGCAAACGTTAGTAAGTTGGACAATGTGTCACCAATAATTGTTGAACGTAAATGACCGACGTGCATTTCCTTGGCAATATTGGGTGACGAGAAGTCTACAACAATCTTCTTCTTATTTCTATGTATATGATGATAGTACAGTTGTATTGAATGTGGTGAGTATATCACATTACAAAAATACAAATACACACATATACACATAAAAACTCACTCGGTAACAGGAACAGCCAATCGTCCACCACAATCACTAGCCATCTCTCCCAACGCATCACATAAATAATCATCCTTAAACTTTAAATTAATAAAACCAGGTCCAGCAATCTCCAACGGTACTTCCATAACACCATCCAACTTGGATTCCAACGCCTCAACAATCTTTGTAGCACAATCACGTGGATTTAATCCTGCAGATTTAGATAATGACATGGCAGCATTGCATTGATAATCACCAAATTCAGCTTTAGTTGCAGGTGTTACCATTGTATCTTGGATTGTAAATGGTTTTGCATTTGATATTGCCTCTTGAATTATTAATGTACGTTCTTCTTCAGACATTGGTGGTGGCTCTTCTTCCTTTGCAGCAGTTGGTTGTTCATTACCATTATTACCATTATTTGGTTTCTTTTTCTTCTTCTTCTTTTGTTTCTTATTCTTCTTACCATCTAACTTTGCAATTGCTGCTCCCTTTGCAATTTCAGCTGGATCGAATATTTCATTTAATACCTCTGCTATTGATGATCGAACATAGTCTATGCCTATAAGTTTGGTACTAGTATCACTGCTAGTTGGCGTTGTAGACATCATCCTTTGTAGGTTTGAGCAACGAATAGGATTATAGAATGCCGTCCTTTGTTGTCGAGTACTCCTGCATAATGACGATGACGACACATGAAGTGCATTTTTCTGAGGAACAAGTTGTGGATGCTGGCCAATGAAAGCGGATGCAATGAAGCGTCTTCTACCTGTCGTTGTAGCTGATATAGAACGAGCAAATATATTTGCCGATAGGGTCGATAGCATGATAACCCTGGCGGCGGTAGTAGATATCGTCATCGTAGTACGCACTAAGGTCAAAAACTGAAATGAATGAGAAAGAGAGAATAAACTCATGTTTAGCGATTGAACGGCCAATATGAATGAACAATGATGGGATGAGCAGAATAGACGAAGTCAGAGGATAGACACAGCATAGAAGGAGTTGAGATAATACTACATCTCGTAGATGGTCTGATATGACATAGGCCGTAGAAGACGGCAACCCGCAAAAAAGCCGAGTTTTTTTCATCGAGACTCGACAATGATCTTTGTCTTTGTTCAGACTTGACAATCATGAGTATGAGCTTGACGTATAGTTATGAATTGCAAGCGAACCGACATGGCAATGGCAAGCAAAGAAGAAGAGAGAACAGACATCATATTGCGTTCGGCTCCATTTCAGCTACAGTATTTCACACACAATGAAGCAAGGTAAGTATTGATATCCTCCTTCACAAAACACAAAACACACAAAAAAGACTCATATACATATCTTGCTCCCTCTTTCTACCATTAGAGCTCTACACTCAATGTGCAAATTCTACAATGACGCGGACACATCTAGTTCTTCAATATGTATGTCAATAATTGAAGACATAGCCCGTAATAATGACGAGAGATCTGTTATGCTGGAGGCTTTTGATGAATCGACCACTTCTGAGTTCAAGCCGTCGAGTTGTTTAGACATTCTCGACAATAGTAGAAGACTTCTAGTCGAGTCAAATAGCCAAGACGAACAGTGTGAAGATGATACAACAGAACAGAAATATCACTTCTTAAGCTTAGTCAACGAGTATCAAAAGAGATGTGAACAATCGGGAAATTATCTCTTAGCCGCCGAGTTTATGCAGCATGAGCAATGTCTTCGAAAAGATGAAGAGCATCGACAAGTAGATATTATCAAGAAGAAACATCTTCATGATAGAGAAAAGCTTGTAGCTGTTCATCAGAAACAACTTGTCGAGTTTCAAGCATGTAAGTACACGGTAGTCAGATTCTCACACCCCGAACATATGTTACATTATGTATGTCACTTACACATCTCTACTCCAATTTAGCCTGGGATGAGTTCATGTCAGATTTTGAAGAAAAGACACAAGTGCATCTAACTCAACTCGAGACGTCACACGAAGAACAGCTAGCAACACTAGAGAAGTCATTTGAAGTCGAAGAGAACAACAACTCAAAGCCGAAGAATAAAGTATGGTCTAAGGATTTGCAGGAGTACAGAAGAAGGCAAATGATAATGGCTGAAAAGCAGAGGTATCAAGAGGCACAAGAGATAAAGCTAGTCTCAGATGCCTTAGAGGAGAAGGAACTGAATGCCCTCAACTCGTCGAATGATACTTCATTAGCAAGACGAAAGTTGGCACTACAAAAGCAACAGCAAGCCGAGATGGATGTACAAACAAAACGTATTGAAAGCAAGAGAAGAGATCTTAGTCAGCAAAGAGACACTGCCTGTTCAAAACTAGGACAGAGAAACACTATCATACAAGCTTCATTTGATACCAAGAATGCAGCAGAATGCGTGAAGCTTATTAAAAGTATAGACTTGCCTCCCTAGTATGTTTCAATAGTCTATCAGACTTAATGCGGGAAACCGAGCATTGAAACCGGTACGTAGACACTAGTAGGATTTATCAATCAATGATTAATCAACGATAGGGCAGTAGTCGTTTATGATTTAGAAGTAACTTATATACGTCTGTGCTGAGAATAGCAAGGAACACGCTTCCAGAGGTGGATAACCAAGTCGTAGCCTGAAATCTAAACTAACTAACTAACTAACTAACTAACAGCAAGTGAAGAGTTTGATCTAGGGAAATGTTTGATAACATACATAGCGCTGCCTAACTTAATCTACTTATTCTAAATTCCTAGGGTATTATATACATGGCTGACAAAGATTATCAGGAGAGGCTGTCTCATCTTCCTCCTCACAACTACTGATACTCTTTCGTCTTGGTTTCGGTTTGCGACCCTTCTTCTTCTTGGTCCGTTTCTTCTCTTCTTTGTGTCCGACTTCTTCAACAAAGCTATTCATCTTGAGTCTCGGTGGTTCGGGACATGAATGTCTTCGATTCACTTTCTTCTTGTGTCGACTATCACTTATATCATCATCGTCTTCTTCCTCTTCCTCTCCCGACACGGAAGATCTCATGGAGTGTTCCATTTCTTGTATTGGTTCAAGGTACTTTGGAAGAGCTTGGTCTTGAGGGTCAATAATATCACTCCAACTTCTGTCGAGAGTACCATCACTATTATTCTTCCTAAGTAAATGGCCATCGTACCACTCTCCTTCCATTAGAGACGTACCGTCCTCACTTCTCCATGTCCCCATCCCGTGAGGAACCCCGCTACTAGAATCCAACTCTCCAGTATAAAATCCCTCTTCGTATTCTTGCTTATCTTCTCGTGGACGGAAGGAGAAGTAAACATAGGGCATTCCGCACACGACTCTTGCCTTGGATTCTTCTTCTTCTTCTTCTTCTTCTTCTTCTTCTTCTTCTTGAGGGGGAGATGCTCGAGTAACTTGGATTGACTCGACAGGTACCTTATCAGGATGTTCACTTGAACTAACAGAGGAGTACGAGGTCTCGGCTGTTATCAATGTCGATGACGAGGATTCATACTTGGCAGTGCTTAGTCTAAGTGCACCTCGGTTAGTGGAAGGTATTAGCTTCACTTGCTCGTCTTGGGGTATCTTGGCTACATTCACTAACACCCTAATCATCGCATTCTCTTTAATGCCAAATTGAAAAGTATCATCCTTAATCCTTGTCATGTTGGGATGTTTTCTTCTCTTGTTGCTATTACCGACCTTCTTCAAACTCTTTTGTTTGATGGTATTGCAAATGGGAACATTGATGGAGTTCTCCCCTTTCTCCTCCCCATTAATAACTAAGTTGGCTATGCCTATATTTACCATTTTACCTTGACGGAAAATAGATAGAGAAATTGGACATGTCTTGGGTTGATATCTTGGTACTTCGTTATCATCATCATCATCTTCTTCAGTGTCGACTATTCGATCATCTTCGAGTATAAATTCACCTATAAATTTGAGAGTTGATAATGCCTGACTACTTCCCCCTCTTCCTCCCCTCGTATCCGCCGGCCAATGTATGACGGGTTGTGATATAATGTCATGATCTAATGACGGTGAAGAGATATTTGGAGGTGAATGTAGCGGCACCTTCAAAGAAGGAACATGGGTCTGACATTTACAGTCGTCATCGTTTGATGTATGGAACGATGCCACAACTGATAGCTCTTCTTTCGATGTGGTGTCATCCCCAACTATCTCAAGCCGGTCGTTGATACTAGACTTATTCTTATTAATATTAATATATTGCTTATTCTTCTTTTTCTTCTTTGCAATAATACCATGCATCGAGAGGACTGTAATCGTAACCTCCATCATGATCTTGATTTTATTCTAGATAAAGTATTTATTATGATACGCTATTGTACTTTTCAATGCATGCGATCGATAATGATATTAGTAACCTTAAAATTCAGAGGCCATAAATATCATCTCTTCTACATATATATCGACCATATCAGCCATCCACTAAGCTATTATTATATTGAAGTAAGGCTGCTCTCTTTGCCATTGCAATTAATCAAGCTATCATGAAAACACATAGGGACCCTGGGCAGTTGTAACTCTTCTCATCTTCTCAAAAGATAATGCCACATGACTTTTTTTACAGTAGGATACCAAAAGGATACCAAAAGGATCGTAAGCAAAAAAGTAGGATAATCATTATATATCATATCTCCCATCGATCATGACGATGAAGGCTACTACTTCATCATTTATTGTTATCATATCGATATTATTATCATTAGTATCTTCATCAATATCCTTCACTTATTCTACATCCAAAATTGTGCGTCACAGTCAACAGTTGAATATGAATGATCCTTTTTGTGACCTCCCAGGAGATTCGAGATCCGTGAGTTTTTTATATACTTATATTATACATCATCATTTAATTATGGGGGAGAAATCTTCGGTATGGCATATATGATATGCATTGATAATATCTTACTCCTTTTTGCATGTTTTAATTGCAAATAACTTCCTACAAATACAGTTCACTCATTCTAACAACAAATGTTGACCTTGGTGATGACAAATCCTCAATATTGAAAGAACTATCATCACTAGTTGCAACAACTACGGGAAAGCCTGAAAGCTATGTAGCCATCTCTGTTACTGATAAGGCATCAATGGTATTTGGCGGAAGTGATGCTCCGCTAGCGTTGGGATGCATGTATTCGCTTGGTGCTATTAACAAGGAGAATAATGGAAAAATTCAATGTGGCGTTACTGATGTGTTAGAAAAGTTTGGTGTTAAGGAGGATCGTATTTATATCAACTTCTTTGATATGGAAAGAGGTATGTTTATTTGAGTTTTGTTTGATTTGATGTATTTATGTATACACTCATACTATTTGGCATACATGCATAATAATGTTGCTCATTGAATCTGTAAAATACATAGAAAACGTTGGATGGTAGCAGAAGGACATTTGCTGGGTAGAGGGAAGAACACATGATATGAACAAAACAACAAGGGATGGGATGTGGTGATTGTGATAACGATGAAATGATGAATTACTGGACTATGCATATACCAAAGAGGTAGTGTATTGATATAGTAACTTAAAGATAGACAGGTAGCATCATATTCTACTGTATCTCTTCATTATACGTCTCTAGACTCTCCTTCATTTGTAGCAAGAAAGGATCAACTCGATCTTTTGACATATCTCTAGAAGATACCACCTCATTAATGACTCTCTGTATCATATCAGTATCGAAAACAACACTAGCAACACTTTTGACCAATTCCGTCGAATTGTCTTCACCAAAGGATCGATATTTAGACATACACACTAGCAATTCTGAAATGAAATCACTAAATGATAAGGCCAGGTTTGCTAATGCTTTAGAAGCATCCTTAGTCAGACGTTTCCTCTTGCCCCATCCAAATAGAGCAAACAACCTAGTCGCTGTTTCTAGTAAAACATACACAGGTATGATATGATCAGGTAGGAGTTGACATACTCTAGCGCCTCTTTGAGCATTAGAATCAGGGTAATAGAGAGAGAAGGCTTTTCGTGCATTCTCAAGATGCTTTGTCGTTGACTCAATAATTGAAGTGACAGTCTTTTCTCGATCAGCAAGTGTATCAGAATCTGCAGTACTGTCTCCTTGTACTACAGAGACGACGACCTCACAGAGTTGACAACATACATCCCAGAGAGGTAAATCAATATCATTCATACCCACTTCTTGGCTAAACTTCCTTGCACTTGATAGACTATGGAGTAGACTTTGACACAAATATGTCGTTTCGTCTGTCGGTTTTGGAACCTTGCCCTTCTTCGGAGCATTGGCTGCCCCTACTGCCATTATCGCACGTGTCATCAAGCCATGTATATGTCCTCGACGCAAAGACTGTACGACTACATCCTTCTTACTCAAGTGTGTATTTTGATGCAGTATTTGAAAGTAGTTGATACTTATATCTCGATTGTCAGAGGATATAAAATCACCCACTGAAACACATTGGGAAGTAGTGTGTATGACGGACGGGGCATTGAAATGCACTTCTGCATCAATGGCAATTTGTTCAGCTCGTATCAAGTCCTCCTCATTGCCACCAAAGCCTTTCTCTTGAGCCAACTTGACTTGAGGAGGTGGCTTGCCGCTGCCTCGTTGCTTGGCCACAGTGGCAACAAGATCATCACTACTCATATCGCTAGGATTCATTAACGGGACAGCATCCATCACTATACCCTTTGAATATAGTAACTGCAAACTTGGTCTCATTTTATCTCTTTGAAATGTCACCATCTCCTTTGCCTTGAGCATTAGCCCATTCCGAAGGGCTTTCGATGCATAGACCTTAATATCCTTGGACGTTGAGCCATGCAATCTCATTATTGATGAAGCGAGCTTAATTACTGACGAATATAGACCTCCTTGGATCAATGTTGGGAGTATAAGATAGGAACAGGAGTCAAGTTGGATTTGCTTAATACCCATATCTTGGTAGATTGCCAATGCACGATGAGCGGCATTGAGTTGTATGTAGACACCGATTGCAGCAATTTTCAAATGGGGATTGTAGGGTGAATGATCCATTGCTTCTTCCAACACGGCTGCAGCCTGAAGAAGCAGAGAAGAATCTGTTGCCGATTTTGTTGCCTGATACTGAAGATATTGTGATGTCAAGAGAATGATTTCATCACCAGGGAGGACCTCCTTCTGTCCTCCGTCCTTGGGTGCAACACCTGGAAGAGATGATAAACTCGTCTTCCACTCAGTAACCATACGAGAGACGTCTGGTGCAAACATTTGTAGAAGATACATTGTCTTACTCTCCACCCTTGAAGCAATATAGTAGATGACATGAACTGCAAATATATAACTTCGGATCTTCTTTCTCCTTTCACGAAACTCACCCGCAGATACTTCTCCATTCAACTCTTCTTCTGCCGCTTGAGAATTGTTTTTCCACAGGTCCTTGGCCCACGTGAGTATATGCATCGTGTTTTCTAATTCCAGAGAGGCATCCACATCTCCCACATTACCAGAAGCTTGAACTACAACATTCAAATATGGTCGTACATCCTCAAAGCAGCACGATGCAATCGAACCAAATTTGTTCCCATACTTGCATATTTCTTCACGCAAGACAGTTACCAATTCTTCCTTAGTACCTGTACTATATGAATATTCACTCGTATCAGCTACCTTCATTGACGCAAGTTCCAATAATACCAAGTATGGTCCTCTCAATGCATACTTTTGACTACCTTCTACCTTGACTATAATCTCATTTGCATAGGATTGACATTTCACCCATCCCTCTTTATTGATCTTGTCCTTTTCAATCTTGACACAAGAATATATCAATCCTAACCAATATGTCCATTGATCAGGAAAAACATCAAGTAATTCACGATAATAACCCTCAGCTTGA
>Ga0214478_101012_pt1 | contig 15188 bp, 14 predicted proteins | sample M1_20Mar14CPVII9_2_FD_178001 | JGI IMG/M metagenome (GOLD analysis project Ga0214478, IMG submission 178001) | Marine eukaryotic communities from Monterey Bay, California, United States - M1_20Mar14CPVII9sort6BwellD7 | ecosystem: Environmental > Aquatic > Marine > Unclassified | place: USA...
ACATGCAAATACATTAATACGATTAGACGAGTCCAGGGCCAGGAGCACCACCACATGCGAAGATTTGTGAGACAGTAATGCAAATAATAATATGATATCACATGACATAATTGATTAACAAATTGGTAGGAGAGAGCGGTAAAGTCCATCTAAATATAAAGAATATAGCTGGCAACATTAACTTGTTCTATTATGTTTACAATTGTTGAAGAATCGTATTCATACAAGCACGTCGCGACCTCGATAAATTGATGTGTGTGATGTTGTGTTTGATCTACAAATATCCTTTCTATTATTAAATTGAATATTTTTGCAATGCATATCTCGGCTTATTACCATTAATAGAATCCAATCCATACATTACACCGTGTATTGTTCCACTAAATTAACACCAAGCATTGCAACGTATCTCATTCAATTGCAATAAATATAGAGGGAGATCATTAATGAAGAACGTTGTGATAATGATGATTGGTGAGAAATCAAGGCGTTATCGTTATTGATGACACGGCAGTGATTGTCGAAACCAACTAATATTAATTTATAGATATATCATAGGTTACCATGGGTATGGCAGATATATCAGCACGGCAAACCCCTCTTTAGTTAGCTTTATCTAGTTGTTGTCTGTTGTGATCTCAAAAAGATACCGGATACCACACCGTTTTTTGGACAGACAGATAGATAATTTTACAATCCCCAGACCCCTTGGAGTTTTCCACTATTGAAAACTGACTTTACGTTTAATAGGGGTTATGTATAGGATACCATACTGGCTGGTGCCGGAGCGTGCAAAATGTGAGACGTCAACTCAAAGCTATTCGAACACATTCGAACACTTACAAAAATTACAGAACCTCATAATTTTAGCTCCAAGCATCGTATTTGATGCCGTTATTGTCCATTATCTGATACAATACACCTCTTTATAATCATGCAGAACCAGAACAATATGTATAAATCAACATCCATGAAGTATGTGGACCATACATACCACGATTTTAGTCATTACATCGAAGAAGGTGGAGCCCTAACAAAACATAAAAAATCACATGATAACTTTCCTGCACGGTTACACAAGATGGTTTCAGGCGGTCATGATGATGTTATCACTTGGATGGTAAGATTGTATTATCACTGAGATATTATGTTGTCGTATCGTGTGTGTTTGCAATGTTTGTATATCTCATGTATGTTTTTAATATGCACATCATGTGTTCATATTATTCTCATCTTTTCTGACAATCCACTGCCCAAATTGTCATATATAGCCCCATGGACGTGCCTGGAAGATTATAGACCGTGAGCGTCTTATATCTGATGTGATTGGTAACTATTATTCATGTAAGAAGTATGAGTCTTTTACTAGACAGCTTAACGGATGGGGATTCAAGAGGTTGCACCAGAAAGGGCCGGGTAAGTTAGTTATTGTTTATGTTCATGTTGAAGTTGATACAAAAAGAAATGTTATATTATCCCTTCTGACCTGTCATCTATATCTTAAACAATATCACATTATACTATACTATATTATTTCAGACCATGGTTGTTACTACCACGAATGCTTCCTCCGTACATTACCACAACTAACATGTCTCATCAGACGTTTACCATCCAACCTTGGCAAGTCATCTCCCTTTCCCGAGGGTGAACCGAACTTCTATGTGATTAGTCAAGAGTATCCACTACCAGGATTGGATACATCCTCGTCCGCTGCAGCTGCTCAAGAGGTAAGGACTATGATGATGGCCCAACAACAACAACAAGTAGGAATGAGTAATAGTACTTCTTCTTCGGCAGTATCAGCATTCGATCAAGGGATGACTGCGGCATTATCCAGACATGCAAGTGCTGTTTCTGCCACTGCATCTTCAAGAAATGATATGGCTAATGGGTTCTTTGGTGGTTTCCCCGGAGGAGCGTCCTCGTCGTATCTTAACTCAAATCCTTATGCGGGCCAATCACTTAGCCAATATTATGGAAATATGGTACAACAGGCTGCTGCTCAACAACCGCAGCCTTACAATCACCAGCAGTTCCAACAGTATATTGACATGTCACGACCTGCAGGTCCCCAGAACGGAGCCCCAAAGGATATGCTTAACATGACCAGTCAAGTCGAAGCCAATAAGGTTACATATGGTAGTAGTAGTAATGCCTTACCTGGTGCTGATTCATTAATGGATCAATCTTTGTTCAATGTATCTAGTGATATGAAGAAGGCATTAATGGAGCAATTGGGAAGGGACACTTCTATTTCACTCCCGAAGAATCCACAGCAAGATGAGAAGGGAGATAATAAGATACCAAGTGAGCCTATTGATCCATATGAACCGATACAATTCAGCCCTAACAGTGGTACCAAGAAGACTATTGATTTGGGGATGAAGTAGTTAAACCGAGGTCATTAAGATTCTTGTTCAGACCATGAGCGGAAAAAAGTTAAGGTTGCTCTACATCCAAAGAAAAATCTCAACCTGTGTTGTCTTCAGTATTGTTGGTTTTGTGTTTAGTTGCAGTCGATACCCTGCTATACTCTCGTGAACTATATGTACAAACCTAATTAATAATGTCATGTTGTATACTATTGTACTTTTTGTGAGTAATACTACTTCTTTTATAATCTTAAGTTCTAGTTCTATCTCAGCTGCTTAGCATAGAGATGCTTATGAGTATATGAATTGAATTGAATACGAATCTTCATATGTATATCTATCTCGATACCTTCTCTTCAACGACCGGCATAACTTTGGCATTCTTAAATCCAAACACAGAACTACTTCCCCAAGATGAGCTTGAACTCTTCGTACTACTGCTTCTTGGCGGTAGTGCTTGTATAACCTCAACAGGAAGCTCTTTAATAGGTTTGAACGAGAAATCTTGTAGATGGATGCATTGCATAGCTTCAATGAACTCAATATCAACATAGTCCATTGTCTTTGACTCAATATTTAAAAATGACATGATATGTATGACCGTTCCGTTGTGATGATTTGAATTATGTATGCTTAGTTTATGATATCCTGATATTGCTCTAATACGAGATACTGAGATGATACTTGATACACTTTTAACTGACTATAGATTGATGATGAGCACAGGTAACTATTCGACAAAATTATGCGAGCCAATAATGCCTATAGAGTTGCAAACATCTTGCATATTTCAATGAAGTGTGAGCACATCATCTTGCTCGGCAATTTCCTTGTATGTATCCTTTAGCCAGCTCAAAACGACGCATCGACTAATCAGAGTTCAAATGCCTATATCATGATAAGTACATATCATCATGATAAATGAGGCATCACCAAGCTAAGGATGATATCCAGAGATCTCCACTATCATATGGCTCTCCCATCGAGCAATGCAAATTTGCAGTAAAAAGATTGATGACCGACCGGCGGGCGCGGGCGGCTATGGTACTTACTTTAAGTAACCGTGGTATCCTTTTATTTGCTATTAGTGAATTACCAACTCATATTATGTTGACGGCGGACGGCGATGGCAGGGAGTAGGTATAGCTGCAGCAGGAGTCTTCAACAGTAGTATATCATCAATGAGTAGTAGTAGAAGAGTGGCTGTAGTGACAGCTGTAGTGCAGTGTATGCTATGTATTATTATAGTCACATGCATATCTTTGTCTTTAGAAACTACTCAACAATTCAATACATCAATAAAGCATAAAGATGAATACACAAGAAGAGTTAAAATAAGGAGGCGGTTATCACTAACATCAGATTACTGCAATAATATGGAAAGAAGACCTCAACCACATCTACCATCAGTACCAAATTTGTTAGACAAGTCAGCAATATATGCTGCATACTCTCCAAGCTCTGGTGATAAACTGATAACAAAGCATTTAATAGAGAACACAACCGGCCTACTTGTCGGCGATGCGAGTTCTAGTCCCTCTCTTGAGAGAATGAAAGCACAACATATGGATAGAACAGGTTTTGCTAGAGGACAGGGCGAGGTAGTCGTCGTCCGGACAAACTATCCCCACAGCTCAAAGTTGGCTGCTTGGGATTATGATATACACGGAGCAATTGTAGTATTGAGGAATCCTCTAACTGCAATACCAAGTTACTTTGACCAGCTATATGAATTGAATAGTCACGTACCAGCTGGTGATTCCTCTATTGAAACAACAAATCAATTTATTAAATGGAGAGATAATCAATTGTCTGATCAACTTTTACTTTGGCAACGCTTTGTATCGTTTTGGATGCAAAAATTTGCCGAAGACGATGACAAGCGGGTATTCATTTCATATGAAAGTTTAATGAATGAAGTGAGTGGACCCCAAGAGACAGTTCGATTGGCTCAATTTCTACAAGGGGGCATGAGAAGTAGTGCAATGAATATATCGCCAGCCAATCAGACTATGATCGAAGAGTCTATCAAGACATTTGCAAATATGGATGAGATATATTGTATTTGGAAAGACATGTCAACATTAGCTACCTCACATGAAGGGAGACTAACACACAAAGATCGCCCATTGACTGCCGAGAACCTTGTGGCCATATCGACAAAGCTGTTAGAGTTAATAAACCAATGGAGTAATTACCCACAATTAGTTTCAATCTTATCGGCATATAACGACGAAGTATTGAATAGATATCAAGAGGTATTGCATGAGTATCAGATGCAAGTATCTAGTTGATATGACAGCAAATATTGAGGAGAGGCCGGCGATACGTAATCCTATCGGCGATACGAAAAGAGATTGCAAGTGCAGTGGACGCTCTATTTATCTTTAAAAAACAATCTCAACGAACTCCTGTGATGTATAGTAAAATAGTATTTAGAACACATAATAGACGTCAAGGACACTCCAAGGCCAAGATATAAAGGAGTGGTTAGATTGTCGCCGATCAGATAGATAGATAGAAAAGGTACCTCTCTCCCGGTATCCCAAGTTTAGGGAAAAAAGAAAGTCAGCAGAATTTTTTGCTTTGCTTGCGCAATATCAATAGGAGGCAGTTATCGACGTCACGTTGCTATTGTTCATCCTTTTATTATATTAATTATTAATCAAAAAGTGGTGATAGTCGACTGTATATAACTTGACTTGTTTGGGGTAGTAAATATACCGCAATATCAATAAGTAAATTGCAATTTTTGCTTTGCAGTAAAAACTCAACAAACGATTGCTTTACCTACATACTTAAGTTATTTTACATACAAGAAACACACTGCATACGCAGGGGTTTTGAGTGAAGTATAATCCAGTTACGAATATTAAAAGTAGATTGTTTATCGATATAATCAGGAGGTGATATTAAGTTTACTGCAAAAAATAAGTGCGAAACCTCACAAAAATAGGTACACATCTTGTGAATACCTGATACTACAGCCATCTCCAAGGTATATAAAACACAATTAACAAACCAATAAATCAAATTAAATATTACCAATCATGAATCAGAAACAAAAGGAAGATCGATGGTCAACTCAAGTAAATTCTGACCGTAAATCGACACAAAGATTAATGCAAAAGGCTATGGAATCTACCAATTCTGATGATGGTGATTATGATTTAGTTGAAAGGGGTAATATTAATGCTAGTGGTGGGGTGGATAATTTTCAGGGTGGTGATAAAGAGATGGAGGGAGATACTTCTGGTAATGGTGCCAATATTAACATGTCCCACATTGCAGAAGCTGGCGGAGAAGAAGATGAGCAAGAGAACGCGGAGGGTGGAAACGAAGATGAACATAATATTGAAGAAGATGACGACGAGGATGAAGAAGGATCAGATGATGTTAGTTCTCCTGGGGATGTTGATCGTAATTCAGATCCAGGCGTACATGTACATGCCGAGTCGGATTATTTATTACCACCCACATACAATTCTCAGCAACCAAATGAGGGTGGTGTATCTCCTGATGATAATATCATGGGTACGAATTTAGCGGGTGGTGGTATGGCTATGCAAACAATGGGACTTCCCCTAAATCCTCTGCCGCATGCTAGTGGCGAGTCTGTTTCATTGGGTACTGCCACACAGACACATGAGGTTCGTATGCCCATGTTATTATCAACATTTAAACCTGCTACCGGATGTACGAATGCATCTGATTTTATTGTTAGATGTTTCGTGGCACGGTTACGTTCCGGTATTACTGTTGTGAAACACGGACGCAGTCGATGGTGTAAATCTCGTTTAAGGGTATTACACGTCCATCCTGACGGGCGGTCATTATCATGGAAACCTGCACTAGGAGAACCGTCCTCAGGGAAACGTCCACCTAAACTTGATTTAACAAGCTGTAAAGAGGTACGGCACGCCTGGTCTCCCGACCCGGATAATCCAATGTTCACCGGAACGCCCATATTACGTCAAAAGTGCGAGGCAGCCAATGCACATAAAAGCTTTGCATTAATATTTCCCAAACGTACAGTGGACATTACTGCCGTGACCGCTGATCAGTGCAAGGTATTGATGGAGGGATTTTCGGCATTATGCTTTAGATTACAAGTTGCACAGAATGTGGCGAGCTCGGGGAATCAAACAGCTGCAGGACAGACAGATGGAGCGAAGCAGGCCGGAGAGGGATTGGAGGGTATAGATAAGGCTGCCACTGAAAGTGTCACATTAACTAATACAAGCTTAAAGCAGGATAGTCCCAAGAAGAAGGGGAGCAAGATGAGAAGTTTTCGGTCATAGAGGATCAGTTTCATTTGCACAGGTTTAGTGTGACGGAGAGAGGCAAGATGTATGGAGAGGGAGTTTTAGAGGTCGATTATAGATGCAGTGAAGAGTTAAATGAGTAGGATGTATTATCAGTAAATGAATACTATTTGAATGTATGCATCCAATATCCACTATTATATGCTATAGTCGACTCTCTTCCGCTTTTCCCAATCCGAACATTCATAATATTATCAGTCTAATCCATTTTATTTACCCTACAGTCTACAATACAATCTTCAATACAGCATCTCATCATCTCAGTACTCCGATGTTTGATTATTCTACCCGTGTTGAGGTTGTGATACTACTACTCCGTCTTTGACAAAAATCCTCACTCGGTCCTCTCTATAATCCATTGTCACCATCGAGTCTGATGGAAGTATGTGTACATTTTCTTCCAACAAAGAACTATCACCAGCCAATACAGCTGCCTTTGCCTCCTCTCCACTCATATTCACCAAAATCTTTGTAGGCCATTTGTCTCCATCTCCTCCCCCTCCTAGCTTTCTAGATTCGTCTTCTGCCATCTTTTCTTCAATCCATGTTCTCAAAGTACTAGAGCCACGCCCATAATCTCCAGGTAGCAGAACAAAGTCTCTTGTTTGTCTCATGGCTAACGATTGGGGTATGATATATAATATGATTGAAAGGGTTAGCATATTATACATTTATGTCATAATAAAAACGTATCAAAATGAAACACAGCAATACACTTACGAGGAGGTCCCCAGTGCTCAGGGAATGAAGGTCTTTGCATCTTATAGTTTATTGTTTCTGAATTGCTATCAATTTCTGTTTCAGCACTTGCAAAAGCCCAAGCAATGTTATTGATTGCAATTAATGAAATAACAAAGAGGATGGTTGTAAGAAGGGAAGATAAATGTGATACCATTGCCGTACTAGTGTGTTCAGTCAGATCACGACAGATTAGTATATCAAGATCAATTGATACGATTGATTAAGATCACCTCAAAATTGCAAATGGTAGAAAGAATAATTGCATAGCTTCACATTGAGAATCAAAACCGGTACTCAATGTCGCTCACATTTTGCAATCAATGAGGCAGAGAAGAGCAATAGTGCAGATAAACAGAGCCCAAGCCACGAATCAGCGTCGTGTCATGACCATGTTTAGATAGGTAGATGGAAGTGAAGCTCATAATGCATATAGACATAGATTACCATACTAAAGATAAACCTCTCTTTTAGCTCCCTTCTTACAAGTACAAGACAAGGACAAGAGGACTTCACCTTACATATGAACACACAAACGACAAGAAACGACATTATAAATGAGGTTAAACAGAACTTTGAGTACTTTATTGAACTGCAAAATAATGATACCGGGATAAGTTTGGACGGTATAGGAGATATCGCTAATACACTATTCAATTTGAAAAACGACTCGATGCAACTGCGACTAGCACTTCATTCAAGAGGATTACGAACTACAAGTGACGATGATAGCACTGATGATAATGATATTACCCGGGATACTAGATTTACATTGCAAAGATGTGAGATAATAGATAAAGATCATATTGAAGTCAAGCTCATAAGAGATATGTATTCGAAGACTCGTTATGAATATCATGATATATTGACGGTTTTCGATGGTAAGATAGTAATGATCGAGCCATATATTCAGTACAATGATATAACAGATGAAACAAGATCGGATAGTACTGATAGTAGTAGCTTGTCACCATCGCTTTTGTCTCAGTAGAGTGATAGATAAGATCTATTTCTATTTCTACTTCGATACGACTACTTTTTGTGTATGATATCCTCGACATAGATAGACAACATTACATAATTATATATATCATATACCTCGTAGTATCACTATAAGAGATTCCTTTATCTTAGGTTCGCCAACGAGACTGTCCAGAGGTATCATCATCATCATCATTATCATGTCGATAAAGGATACCGTTACAAAAGCTGAGCAGTCTTACTTAGCTTGATGTCTTGCTGTTCATCAAATGTACAATAGTAAGTTGCTTGAGCTGCATGCGGTAGATAATCTTATCACTAAGTGCATGCGGTGGATGTTCAAGTAACTTGACCATCCACACTTTATGTTCATCTACTAGATATGATCTCATAAAAAGCGAATAACAAACGATCAACAACTACAAAATCAATATCAAGCAATCTTCAATTATAACTAACTACTACTACTACAACTAAAACAATCATGTCTACCTTTGAATCTAACATCCGTACCTTTCTTACTGCCGCCTTTGATGGCAAGAAGAAGGATTTCTCTCAAGTCAATCATCTCTTCGAGGCTGTATTTGATAAGAATTATGTCAACCTCAACGGTATGACACTGAACTATGATGAGATCCGTTCTATTCACGAGAATTGTCTTGCTCTCAACTCTCGTGCATCAGACATTCGTATCAAGAGCTTCCATAATAACAAGGTTGAGTTCAAATTCCGTGTTGCTAACAGCAAGTTTAATGTGATCATTCATATGAAAGGAGATCTTAAGGATGACAAGCTTGTCAAGGTATGTCAATTTTCATGTGCTATGACGTTTGATATACATGCCTGCTCACTGAAGTATATGCCTATCATTCATGCTTCATGAACTTCTATTTTCTCTTCATACTATCCAACACGTATCAAGGATGAGAGCTTACTTCCGCCAGAACAATTGAATGATATGCTTAGAGCTCGAGCATTTCTACTTGACAAGTCTTATGAGACCGAGAAGATGATGAATGACTTCACAAATAATATGAAGGATTATTTCAATGTTCTAAACAATCCGAAGTCTACAATTGATGAAATGGATGATGTCTTCGAGACCATCTTTCATGACGACTTTACTGCAAAGCTAAAAGGAGGTGGCTTTGGTGGTATCGAGTCGCCAAGTGATGCTCCTCTTTCTCTTGATAAAGCTCAAGTGAAAGCAATCAAGGAAGACGAGTTTGAGAAGAGGGAAGCAGGCAAGCCGGTGGTCTTGGTAAAGCTTCAAGTACTTGACAAGGACCATGTAGAAGGGGCAATTGTCAAGGGAGATGAGTGGCGTAGGCACCAGCTTCTCACATTGAAAGAGGGCAAGGTTGTTAGCCTTGAAACGATATCCGATATTGATGATTTGGTATACAACTTGAATCATTATATCAAGGTTCAAAACAATCCTGACTCTACTGTGGAAGATATGAACAAGGCCTTTGAGAATAACTTCCATGATGACCTTGTGGCTGACGTAGCGAACTACCCATCTGGGTTGACAAAAGATGACGCCAGGAAGATTGTGATGAACGACTTTGCTGACAAGGCCGTGCTATCTTTCGATCAGATCGATGTGATTGACTCGTCTCATTTGGATATCATCATTACTAAGAAGGGAGATTGGACTCGTCATCAGATCTTGACTGTAAAGGATGGAAAGATTATTAACATTGAAACTGTTAATGGAAGCACGGATGAAGGAGGGATTGTTAAAGCTTTTGACGTCCAACAATCATATCCTGTATCTGCTCAGTAAATAAAGAATAGCGAAGATGAATACTAGGATAGTTTGGAGATAAGATCAAATGACTTTTATTAGAACATTTAACTCACTTCTTTACTCATACTTCTCATTAGTTTCAACGGCAGCTTGTTGTTCATACTCGCCTTCTCCGGGTGCATAGTTTTGATTATAAGATTGATCAAAGTCTCCATCGATATCTCCTGCGGGAGCAGCTTCTGCTGCATAATAAGCATTACCATTTTCATCATAGTTTGTATATCCACCTTGGTAGGGGGATTGAGGCATGGCTTGTTGATTTCCATACTCGCCTTGATACTGATAGGAGGCATCATAGTATCCATTGTTGTTTGGCGAAGGATATGACTGGCCATCATAGACAGCTTGGCCGCTTGCCGAGGAGGCAGGATAAGCTACATTGTTAGTGGGGGTATAGTAATACCCACCACCACCTGATCCATACATGTAATTCTGTTGCTGTTGGTATATAGGACGGATCATTTGCTGTCCATCTTGAGTGTACTGAACTGACACGTTATCAAAGTTACGTCCATCAACATCGCCGCTGTATTGGGCTACATGGGGCTGATGATGGTTATTATAATGGAATCTAGAACCACGGGGTACAAAGTGGCTATTCTGTTGAGGTGATGTAGGAGGGTTGGACCTCCACATGCCTTGTCCACCTTGATGAGCATGAGGATGATTCTTGTATGTGTCTCGCCCATCATCTACCTTAGGTGTACTGGCCTTGAGTTCTACTTGCTTATTGCGTATCATGACATATCCAGATTTGCCTGGAACAGCCGTGAGTAATTTGTTGGCATCCTCCTGTTTGAAATGAAGAAGTGGGAATTTGTGATACATGAGATATGAGAAAGATCGATAAGCAATAATTGTTCACAAGATGTGACATTGAAAACATATGATGATGATAACTCACCTCATGAGCAAAGGTAACAAACCCAAATCCACGGCTACGTTTAGTAACACGATCTAACATAACAACCGAATCAATGATTGGACCAAATTGCTCAAAGAAGTGTAGAAACTCTTTATCTGAAACTTTATCGGTCGGTATCCAAAAAGTTGAAGGAGGATAGAGAAAGATATGTTGTATTAGAATGCAAAGTGTAAAACATATAATAATAATAGATATCAAACGAATAGCAACACTAATATATTGCATACATATCACTTACCATCCGTAGGTACACCACCAACAAACAACTTTCGATTGTCATGTTCAGTAGGAGGAGTACGCTTTTGCAATGGCATCGGAGATGATGATAATGATGTACGTCTCTCAGCGGCATTACAATTAGCAATTGCAGTATCATTATCATAATTAATTGACGAGGGTGAGGGTAATACGACTGGCATCATGGGAAGGAGGTGTTGTGCTTGTGCCTGTGGTACTGGCATGTAGGGAATCTGATTATGTTCACCTAATTGCAATTTGGATACCCCGGAGGATAACATCGTCTCGACGGATGGTACGGCTAGCATGTTGTTAGGTTGATTAACAACTGTGGGTACTCCTCCTGATGATGGTGCTGGATTCGTAGCATTGTTATTAATAGTACTATTATTAGCCTTATTAGCAGTAGCTGTTCCATTCGCAGTGGCTTCTAACGATGTGATTGTTAGCGGCGAAGTGCATGCAGTATTGCTTACTGTTGGTGCAGTTGCTGTACTGACGCCGTCAGATGATACTACTGCATTAGCAGTCGATGTCGATGTTGTTGGATCAGCCATTCCTTGTTGTGGATTGGCAATCTTACGAGGACTCGATGGTGGTGTCTTTATGCCTTGTTCCGTCGTCAATGTCATGCTCTATCTTTTGATTGTTGTCTTTTTTATGGGATGACAAAGCCCATCTATGAGAGCATAATAAGAGGAAGATGACACCTATAATATCACGATTATTGTTCCCTCTAACAACTCCAACTATTGGAGAAGAATTGGCTACACTTCACTATCACTTCACCGCCGCCGGCGCTGTGCTAAGCAATTTTACTGAATCTCTCATAACTTCTCACAGGTACCGAGTTGAAGAAGTTAAATAAGTAGTCGATCCTGTCTTCCTATGGGAAACTCCGAGGGTTAATTTATTTCTACCCTGGGATTCTGAACTCTACTTGAGCGTGAGCTACGCTACGCGCAGACAGTATCATTGAGATTACCAGAGGAGAAGTATTTACTGTATTGTTTAGGGTTAATCTGAAATTGTCTGACCGGGTGTGACAGAAGAAAGAGCCTTATTGACTCAATGGCGATAGAACGGGAATGCAAGTTGTAAGTTGATGAGTGACGAGTGATGGTTGTTGGAAATAAATAATAATGTGATGTCCATACTCAAAAGTGATTTTGGATGTAGGATTTGCTTGTGATGATATCTGATGTGGTGTCCGTATCGAATGATATGTTACAATAGAAGTTGCAACTCGCTCGGTTTTCTTTGCAAAGGATACACACGGTATCCAAAATAAATTGATAACTCAATAATACCTACCTCTACAACAACAATGAAGAGTAGTAACAACAATCGTAAGAGGAAAAGAAAGTTGGCATATCGAGCACGTCATCGTTTACTATCCATTGATAGAGATACAAAAGATTTGAAACAACGAATCCTTTCTACTCTTCACAATAATACAGATGACAATAAGATACAACATCATCATCAATGGCCATGGCTTCCCAATAAAAACTGTGGATCTTGGTATCTTGAACCCCCATCATCCAATACAGAGGTTTACTTCAAGAGTACAGACGGACATGTTGGTACCTATTCTTTATCACTAAAACGATTGAACATACAATTATTAGAATTATTATACAAATTCAGTGGATGTTTCCTTGTTGATTCGTCAGTTAGGAAAATATTACCTGATTCTTTCTCAAGAACTATACCGATTTGGTGTTGTGTTATAAATCGTATAGTACAACGATATCGTGCCGAGTTTGGAAGAAAGAATAGTAAAGTTGATGGCAATCAATGGGATACTGAATTGTACACTCCTGCATCAATTATATCCCAAGAAGAACATACACAGATTTCAAGTTTGATTGATTCTAGAGTAGAACTATTATATCAAAGCAAGGCAATTGTAGATCCAAAACGTTTGATTGATATAATGACTAAACCAGTAAGAGCATATTGGATAGCAAATGGATCAATACAAAATGATACCAACAGCACATCATTATGTGGTACTATAGATTCAGAGAAATTCTTTTCAATTATATGTTGTAACCCATCATTCTATGCCACCGAGAGTCACATTGAATGGATAAATTGCAGTAATAGTAATGATAAGGATGATGATAATGGATATTACTACACACCAGGCGCAGCAGATGATGATTCTTCATGGGGGCGTGGTTTAACTCATACTCTCTTTTGGCACAACAAAACGAGATTGCTCGATCCAACATTAACAGATGATGAGATTGATACTCGTATTGATTCCATAGTAAATGAGTGGAAGAACAACAATAAGAATGAATGTAACATAACATCAAATATGGATAAGATTGGTGATCTAAATCTATGGATTGGAAGTCGGAGATGTGGCCGTCCTCCCGAATGCTGGAGTCAATTTGATGCCATTCTAAATGTGACTGAGAACGAATACCCAAATATGAACCAATCAATTAAAGAACAACAAGAAGTGCATGCCAAATCATGTTTTTATTTACAACTCCCCGTTATGGAAGGGAAAAAGGACAAGAAAGAGTTGGAACGATGGCTACCTGTAGGACTGGTGTTCCTTATACATCAGTTGCAAAAGAATAAAAGTGTGTTGGTTCATTGTGCACAGGGTAAAGATAGAAGCGTGGCCGTGGTACTTGCTCTTGTCGCATTAATTTGTCAGCCGACATACCCATTGCAACTGCAAGCAAACTTTCAGAGTATTGACATCGGAACATTACAGGTTGATTTGACAGATGACGACAGTCTTTATCTTCAGTCTGGACTATCTCAGTCATTAGTCGATGCCCTGTTACTTGATAATGGCACAGAGCTCTTCTTAAAGTGGATGCATGAGCAGCTAAAGACCCCGTCAAACACACCATTTGCAAATAAGGAGAGCTTGAGGGTTGTCCTTCATCTTGTCAAACAGGACAGAGAGAATGCAGAGCCGACGAGGAATACATTTCAAAAACTGAATCGCTTCTTCATGTCAAGTCAACTATATAGATAAGGTTAAGATTTAGTTAACATAGCTAGTCTATACACCAATTTACACCGACCAAGAGCTTGATAACTCAGCTACATCTCGCTCAAATGCAGCCAGTCCACCTCCTACTATTGCACCGAATGCACCGGCATCCTTTAATGATTGTATATATGCTACATTATCACCTTCATCTGCTTCCACAATACCTACTCGTCCCTCTACTATAACTGGAACATTGTCGCCATTCTTCTCTCTGAATGCAGCAAGAGCATCACTCTTTAGAAGATCTAGTGCTTGCTTTCCGGTATTATCAAAGTCGAAATCCTCCAACTCACGGTTGGATATGACCAAGGCAGCTATACTTCCAGCTTCCAACTTGGTCAGCATGTCTATTTGAACCTCGGATGTAACACTTGCAACCACTTGTAGCTGACTAGTGCTTGCTATCTTAGTCAAGTACAACAGATCCTTGCTTTCAAGAGCACCGACAACTAATGTCACTGCATCAGCGCCAGCCAAACGAAGTTTATATAATTGGTATGGGTAGAGTAGAAGATCAGAAGCCAATATTGGAGGAGCTTGAACTCCATCCCCATCAATAGAATCGAGTGATGCAGCCACGGTAGCAGAATTCGAGGCCTCTCGGGCCGTTGCAATGTCTTCCATGGTACCACCAAATAGTACCCCATCACTGTTGACGGAGATGGCTGGTGCTCCAGCTACTGTGAGTTCTTTTGCCAGCTTGGTAATATCATACCTCTTACGAAGACTGCCTGTTATTGGCTCTATTCTTTTACATTCAGGGATG
>Ga0214478_101013_pt1 | contig 15183 bp, 14 predicted proteins | sample M1_20Mar14CPVII9_2_FD_178001 | JGI IMG/M metagenome (GOLD analysis project Ga0214478, IMG submission 178001) | Marine eukaryotic communities from Monterey Bay, California, United States - M1_20Mar14CPVII9sort6BwellD7 | ecosystem: Environmental > Aquatic > Marine > Unclassified | place: USA...
ATGCATTTGATCTGATGTAATCTCAAGCAGCTATGCCCTCACAATCTAGTTCTGTGATATCTACTCGTCCACCAATCAACAATACAGTAGAACATATTAACAATGGCAGCAAAAGCAGTAGTGAGAAGGGAGCAGTAGTATACGGAATGTGTAAATTTCACGGTTCAGGACGGGAAGATATGGATGTACGAATGTTATTACCTCCTCCATCAGTTGTTGAGATTAATGTCAAGGCTGGTATATCGATTACGGGTCGACCATTCGTTTGTGAAATATTTGACGCTCATAGAATACCATCTCGAAGAGATTTAGAATTGGTTGTAAAGTCTATAAATTGTATTGAACAGACAGGGAAGAATGAAGAGTCTAATGATACGGATACTAAGTCGAACGATATCAAATTAGATGAGAAGGGATGGCCACAGACAAAAATACAGCCCGATCGATATCATGGGATCAATTTAAATGGAGTCGGTGTGTCATCTCCATTATCATTGGTACCGTCAAGAGCTTTTTCAACACTCCAATCACAAACGGAGTCCAAGGTCAAGTTCTATGGATGTGTCTGTTGGTCAAGTGTGCCTATCTCTTCAGATGAGGAGCTAATTCAAAAGCTTGGCTGCTCATCTTGGAACGAGGAGGAAGGCGGTGATAATGATATCGGTTCTTATAAAGTGATCATCAGATATCCACTAAAGATACACCAGAGTACTCCATTACGTGTTCTACATCGACGGTCTTCGGATATTCGCATACGTCATGTCCTTAGCTTATCAGCCAGCCGCATCAATGAGCACTGGTTCCGGTTACGATTGTCTACAGAAGCTGGGACATACATTAAAGAATTTGTTCATGGGGATTGTGGTCGAACACATCCCAGTATTGGTAGTTTGATTGGTGGACGAGTAGATATCACAGAACTAGATTGTGAGGGCATAGCTGCTTGAGATTACATCAGATCAAATGCATCGAGATAGAGGTAAGTCATAATTGAAGGCTCGAAGTTTTATATTTAAAACTCTCTTAAACAGCCTTCTTAACATTCAAATTCAAACACAATGCACTTTCTCCCCCCTGTCTACCCCAGGCAACTGCATTTACTCCAAACAATATCATCCCCAACTTCTACACGTTTCTTCCCCTTACTCTTCTTCAAAATAGTCGGCCGAGTTGGATTCGAAGTAGTCAGCAGAGGCTTGTTCTTCATCAGAATCTTCAGAACCATTCTTACGACGACAAGAATTCCTCTTCCACTCACACCCACGTTTGTTCCTGCAGCTCTTCCTTCCGCGATTTGAGCAATCATCACGAACTGGTGCTTGTGGAGGTCCTCCTCCATGATCTAGACAACCATTACCACTTTGCCAGCGGCATGAACGGGCATCTTGACATCTAGCAAGTTTTATGGGATGTAGAAAAGAGACATGAGATGTTATCACATGCAAGATATTATTAAACAAGCAACTAGTAATAAGAGATACTTACGCTTGCCATCCCTTGCCTGAGCAATCGTCACGAACCACTGGTGCCGGACGAGGGGGGTCTGTATGCCAGCCATTTGGAGGTCCTCCTCCATGATCTAGACAACCATTACCACTTTGCCAGCGGCAATGGCTCACAAGCTCACAGAATCGCTTAGAAGCCCCTGCACATTGAGCTCGAAGAGGTGTGGTAGGGAAAGGAGTAGGCTTGTTGTCAACTCCATCCCAACTGTAACACAATTCAGTATCGTCACTTCCAGCTGATGTAATCTTGTCCTCACCCAGCATGCAGTTACAGTTGGATGAGCTACTTCCAGCTGGGAGGTAGTTGATTCCACGGAAGTTGCCAGCTGAGGAAAACCGGTTCACACACGCTGTTGCACATTGCTGGATATTCTTAGCCCAGGAGATTGTTTCGTAGTGAAAGAACGAACCATTACGAGCGGTACAATATCCTACTCCTCGGAATGTGAACCCATATACTTCTGCATAGTTCTTGTTATGTTTGGTACGACAGCTCCCATGTTTCCACTCACATGAAACCCCTATCAGAGACAGAGAAGTACATAAGATGTGAGGCAGATAAGCAAAATATATGAATGTAAACATTAATGCTAATACTCACCACCTTTGCCGTTGGTACACCAACCGCGATTATTTCGGTCTTCACAGCTTCTTCCGGTCTGTACTGGCGCAGGGCGTGGTGGTTCTGTGTGCCACCCCCCACCAGGAGAGATACGTGGCTTGTTATCACACCGACCACCTGACCATTGACATCCACCATCAGGTTGGAAGTCATTCAAACACCAACGCTTGCTATTTCTACCATTACATGGTTTTCTCTGAAGAGATTCAAAGTCTTCAGTGCTGATATCTTCAGGGAAGATGAGCTGCATTGCAATAAGAAGAGAGATATTAAGTGACAAGGGATGAGAAGAGAGGATACCATGAGAATAAACATATGATAGGAATGCACGAGGAAGGAAATTGAATATATCTTATGCATCTCTATATATCTTACCTTTTCAGAAGCAGTCTTATCAGCTATTGTTTGATGGGATGAGAGAGGCAAGCCGATCATATATGGATAGTAAGAGAAGTGAGAGGGATGTGAATATGAGGACAATATATACATTATATGTGCGAGGAGTCAAAGATGACATTGGTATTCACTTACCCGAGACACTCATGGCCATCATAAGGAGAGTTGCTGCTTTAGCAAAGATATGCATAGTTGTTAGTTGAAAGTTGATGATATTGGTGAAAAAGGATGTAGGGCGACCCAGTTCTACAATTTATGAGCTCAATCTATGGCTTAAATGCTGAAATGTGGCAACCTCAACACAAATAAATCTTTTGATCTTTCCTTCATTCTATCCAAACATAGCCACGCGTTTGAACCTATGAACACCTATCTATTATTGGGAAAATGGGAGATGCAAGATAGAGTGGATACCCCTCGAAGGTATCTTTAAAGGAGTTTCAACAACATGAAAACTGATCTCTATCAATCAATCAAACACTTCTAACCAATCGATCATTCATCTTGACCATCATATCTACTACACGAATGTAATGGCGTCGACAACACTGCGGTATGTCCCTCAAGGATCAGAGATCTCCTTATCATCTGATGCACCGGGGTAAGTAGTTACAGTTTTTGTTGTGTCGATTGCAGCGACGGATATACATATTATATTACTTTTTCATCTCTTCTCATAATCTCATAACTCTCTCTTTTCTATTACTATTGTACTTAATAACATCTCTTTAGATGGTCAGCAAAAGCAGATACAAATGACAAGGAAGTAGAAAAGGGACCGACATGTTGGAAATGTAAAGGAACATGTGTTAGACCTATACAGAAGAAGTTCAAAGTATCATCTTCTAACACTAAACAGCAACAACATACTCATGATACATCAAATGATACACAACAACATCAACAACACAACTCAAACTCAAATCAAGTACGGGAATGTCCAGTATGCAATGGTAAAGGATACCTACCAATTAAATCAAAGTTAATACAATCACAGAATCAAGTAGGTGTTATAACATCACGTCGTAATCGACCACTTGGTTGGATTGAATTCGGACACATGCCATCAGCTGTGCAGGCTGCAAAAGTATGCAGCAAGCAACAAGAAGTAGAGGAACAAGATGATATAATGGGATATGCAATACAACTACTTGCAAAAGCAAATGGTATTGATGATGATTATACAACTAAACGAAATGATGTACCAATTGATATGACATTGATAGAGAAGAATGATAACAAGCATAATATACCAAGTTGGTTACCAATCAACCCAGGTGAACAATTATGCAACTTAATTGGGCGATGGCGTATATTACAACGTGTTGCTAGTCACCGGTGGACGACTGATGATTTAGTTACCGCATATGTTGCTGCTTCTACCTTTGTATCATCTCAAACAAGTGGTAAAAGTATAAATGAGGAGGAGGAAGGAGAGGAGACTATACTGCGATATCTAGATCTCGGAACAGGCAACGCATCTGTACTTCAAATGTCAACATGGTACCTCCTATCAACATTACATTCAAACAATAGTAAATACAAGAAGATTGAGGCAGTGGGTGTAGAAGCACGGTCCGAGGCTGTGGGCTTAGCACGACGTTCATTATCATTTAATCTTGGGAGTATAGAGTATCAAGGGAAGGTATACACTGGTGGCTGTGCCGAAGAGGGTTCCGATAATTCGGCGGAAGAGCTGGAACATGATGTACAGATTGTACAGGGAGATTTTAGAAACTTGGTATCATTATCCTCTTCAGAAGCAGAAGATACTGCTAGTTCCTTAAGTGCTACTCCCCATGTTAAGTCTATTGAAGATGTAGCCTCGAAACGATATGATTTGATCACGGGTACACCTCCATACTTTCGTGTTGGCTTTACAAAGTCATCAAATACCGCTGACAACACAAGTGATAACAATGAAACAATAACATCTGCTGTCATAGAAGAAGGAGGCATGCCAACATCAATTCAATCAGCTCCAGCTCGTTGTGAATTTAGGGGTGGTATAGAAGCATATTGTCTAACTGCATCGGCCATGCTATCCCAACCTCATGGAAGATTTGTCGTATGTGAAAATTGGTTAAATAATCATCGTGTATGGAGTGGAGCAAAAGAGGCAGGCTTGATTATTGAATCGGTACAACCTGTACGTGGTGGTGTAAGAAAGGAGAAGAACTTGTTTGCAGTCTATGTCATGAAGAAGAAAGGGAATAATGAAGAACAAAAGGACGAACGAGATGTAGTTCTACCTGCACTTGTTGTTAGGGATGAACATGGAAATTGGACAAAAGAGTATGCAAGAGTAATGCAAAGCATGTCAATACCAGTATTATAATTGTTAGAAGAAAAGGTTAGAGATTGCTAATGCTGTATTTGGGGTGGCCTCTCCAACAAATTTCATATTCATATGAGACTTTAAATTAACATAAGATAAGCTGTTTCCAATTAAATACTATAAATGCATGTAATGATGTTAGATCGCTCAAGGATCCTGTAGTTCCACATCGGTCTTCGTTTCAGTGCGTCCGCTGAATCCTGCCCCCTACCTCAGTGAACTGTATCACATCCATCCCAGTCATTCGCTTCATTGCCTTCTTGTGCCACCAACTTTTGGACCTTCCACTCGCCCATGGTTTTCTATGATAGTCTCTATATTTTAATAACTTATTGTACACTTTAATATAACTTTGATTAGCCTTCTTTGGGCAGAGCATCTCTCTCTTCTTTGTCGGCATTGCATACAAACTGCCGAGCGGTATCCTCCATTAAAGTAAGATAAACCATCAGCATTAATACTACCACCAAATCGACGGCATGTTAATGATAGGCTAACCATATCTCGTGGGCTTAGATATGAAGCAAAGCGTATCACCTGATTGTCCATATCGTCTGCTGTGCGTTTGCAATCGGAATTATTTATGAAAATTATCTAATCACAAAAAATATCTCCGAACAGAACATATTATGTACAATAAACTCAGAGATTGAATAGTATCAGTAGCAAGTATATCATAATATGAGAAGTTTCAATACACGACGTAGAGTAACAACAGGAGCAGTAGATAAGAAGGATAAACCCACCAATAGTGGAATAATGAGAAGATCATCCACTGCATCGTCAGATTCAACACCTATAGATGACACTTTTAGAAATGAAGTTGAATTAGAGTATAGATACGGTAGTGTACGTCGATTCTTTGGTTTTAGAGGTGGTATTACATCTTTATCATCTCCTCGTGAACATAATGGCAGTAGTAGTAGTAGTTCAAATTTATTGTTATTGATCAAGTTATTTGCTGTTATATTCGTTATAGTGGCTTGTTCCATTGAAGTTGTATCACATCTTCATTCACAAGAAGTACAATCACCTCATGGAGGAGATTACGGAGGCAATGGAAGTTATATTGATATGGATGAAAACGATGACTTTTATTCAGATACATTTATTGCAAAAGATGAGGAGATAAATGTGGTACCAAAGAAGTCAACCAATCAACAACCAGAGGAATCTCTCATCGCACAACAATTTGGTGTTGATCCATTCAAAGATAGGGATAAGTTTGAAATGATTCAAAATGGAGAGATGAACTTTGCTGGTATACGATACAGTTCCACAAGTTTTGAAGAAGATAGATCTTCTAAATACTCCGATGTATTTGCCGAGTTCTGTGTCTTCAACCAACAGTTGAACAAATCAGACCCAAGCTATTACTCAAAATCAAAGCATATCATTGCAGAATCAACACACTGTGGAGAGCATCGGTTTTCTATATCAATGTCGGAACTAATGGAGATAAAGATTGGGGATGATATTAAGGAATTGCCTCTCTCAGGGATGCTCTTTCATCAGGGCTACTCTGGCGGAGGACTCATATCAAATGCCTTGACAGCCTTTGACAACGTATATGTTGTATCGGAACATACGGCTCTTCATGCAGTACTAAATGCCTGTTCGTACATTCACAACCGATATCAGTCTGATAATTGTTCATCGTCCAAGCAACGCCAGCTTGTTCAAGATGTTATCAAGTTACTATCACGGACAACAGATATGAAGATGGATCATCTATTTCTAAAGTTTGAGAGTGCCTCATCAGCATACATTCCAATGTTACATTCGCTATATCCGGATGTTAAGTGGACATTCTCCTATCGTGATGCTGAAGAGGTATTAGCTAAAAACATGCAAAGAAAACGGAATATAAGTTGTATAAAGACCAAGAGTAGTCCGAGTACTGCATTATCAAACAAGGCAGACGAGAAGAATATCAATTTACAAGACTTGTCATCACATGAGATTTGTGCTCTACATTTGTCCACGCTGTTGGAGGCCGCCATTAAAGAGCATAATGAAAGTGGAACAGGCATGTTGGTATCCTACACAGATATCATAACAAGTGACGTAATTGTTGATAAGGTGATACCTTACTTTGATCTGGAGTTGGATGCAACTACGAGGGATAAAGTAAAAGAGATATTAGCCATTCGATCAAACACTCGGGGTAAGAAGGCAAATGATAAGACTTGGAATAAGACCCAAGAAGATAATATTGAAGTTAGTAAAGAAGTACACGAGGCCGTGGCAACATATATGTCTGGCGTTGTTGATGGTTGGGATGATGAAATGTGAGTTTATAGGTCGTTAGGTTCTGTATAAAGTAGAGTATTATGATTTAGATTGACTATGCCTATAACTCATCCCAGAGCTTCACAAAGTTATCTTTACAATCATTTCAACCTCGACCGCGATACCAAGTGGTAAAGTATTCGTTCCTATGGCACTTCGTGCATGGCTTCCCCCTACTTCTTTACCTAACACTTGTCCCAACACATCACTTGCACCATTCATTACCAGGTGTTGCTCAAGGAATTCATCATTTGACCGGACAATGCCAAATAACTTAATAACTTTAGCAATGTTTGATAAGTCAGCTGATTGTTTAGCACCAGTTTTAGTATCGATGGTTGTTACATGTTCTGATAGATAGGATTGTATGGTAGATAATAAATTTAATGCACAATGCTTAGCTGCCTCATATCCTTCTTGTGTACTTATATACTTCTTCTCTTCTCCTAATTCTGCTTCAATAATATGTGATGGAGCACAAGCACCAATTACTAGCGTGCCACAAGGTTTGAATGGTAAATGACCACTGAGATATAATAAGTTACTATCACGATGCACCAATTGATAATTCGCTTTTGGAGCTCCAGGCTTTGGTAATTGCAGATTAAGTTCTGCTAATCTTGCATTGATCGTTTCCATTGATTGAACTTGATGGTTATGTGATCCATCTCGTAAGCTATGCTCTTCATTAGAAGATGAAGACTTTGCAGTATATAAAGCATAATATTAAAAATATATAAAGAATAGTAGGTGTGAGGTTAGTGCCCATCCGTGTTAGTATCTGCATACATATATAAGATGACGATAAAAATGACACATCAAGCAAAATATCATACCTTTGCAGAAGTTGTTGTTGGATGATTATGTTCACCGTCAAGTTTACTCATGATATTCAACAATGGTATAGTAGAATGGAATGCAAATGATGTCTCTATCGTTAATATTAGCAATATGATCCTCTTGATTAACATCATCTCAACAACATAAGAGGAGCTATGAACAATCTCTAAAAAATCTTTTGAGGATGGGGTACCTAGGTGCGCATATTTGAAAAAGATATTTTCGAGTTGTTCCTCTTCTCATACAATACATAGCGGTGGCGGGAGCCTCTTGAGCAATACTGGAGTTATAAGTAGTAGACGGCGGTAAAGTTGATCATTGCAGTTAAAAAAAATGCCATCACTACTTCGTCATATCATACAAGTAATATCCATCCTAATAATATGTCATATAATATTGATATATACAATTGATACACCAAAATCAATTTATCATTGTTCATTCGATTATGAAAGTTTATCATCACATACTTTGTTAGATGAGAATTGTTACTGGAGTACATCCTATGTCGATGCTAGAGAGAAGTTTCAATCACTAAGTGATGCATTAAAAAGACAGCTTGCATATGCACAAGAGAATGGATATGGTATGGGATTAGTTAATGTTGAAAGTATCTCATATGATATTGCATTAGATCCAAAGGAATATCACTCATTGAAATCGAATGGATATAATGGTGGTATTGTCAAGAAGGGAGAGGGGAGATTTACTTCTCATACTATTGTGCCTGGTAGTAATACAGTTGATGCTCTACTACTTACAATAAGATTACCACAAGGAAAAGAAGATAATAAAGAGGAGGAAGAAGTCAATATTATACATTGCAGTGGTACACATGGTATAGAAGGCTATCTAGGATCAGCAATTCAACTCCGCTTCTTACATGAATTATTCTTACAACAAGAAAAGCAACTCCGTACAAACAATGTTCATGCACCACCAACTAAGAATACACCAGTAAAGAAAGTATTATTAATACATGCAATTAATCCATATGGTATGAGACATCATCGTCGTACTAATGAGAATAATGTTGATCTGAATAGAAACGTCTTGAGTGATGCAATGTGGAAAATGATTAGAGCAAGAGATCCAAACTTTGTTAATTATGGTATGTACTGTATTGTGATGTGTGTCTTTCTTCGGTGCATAGATTTATCCTGACATTTAACTTCTCCTTCAATCTCTTTATCCAACAAAAGTTGATATGGACAGCACTTTGAATCCATTCAATCCAATCAAGAATGGTCAGCTATTTTCATGGGTCGATGCTGCAAGAAAGGATGGATATAATGGTGATGTTACAAGACTAGCTTTACAAGATGAAAAGGTCAAGGCAATCTATGAAGAATCTCAAAATCAAGACAGTACATCTGATGATGAGCTTCAGCTCGAGGAAACAATTAGCTCAATCAACAACTCATTAGAAGAAGTGAAAGATGTTTTACAGGTATTGAAATCTGTCATTACTGGTGTCACTAAACTTGGATATACAGGTGCAAAACGAGGCTTAGTTGCTGCACAATATCATAAATCCTCTGGTCTTTCTTATGGAGGAGGAGCACACAATGATAACACCTGGGAAAGCTCTATATTTGCAGTACAGCATGCAATTACGAACTTTGCTAGATTTGATATCACTGATACTAATAGCAAGACGATATTAATAGACGTTCACACCGGATTGGGCAAGTATGGAGAGTACAGTATACTAAACAAGAACACTGGTAGTGAGTTTATATCGAAACTTAATTCACTCCTAAAGAGAGAATCCAACGATGCTAGTGTTAGTTCAGGATATGATCAGTCTGTCGGATTTATAGCCGGTGATGTTCTCTGTCCTCTCCCGAATTGTTATGGTCTCGTACAGGAGTTTGGTACCAGGCCGGGCGTTGCTGTGGCGGTTGCATTGATCTTAGAAAACATGGGTTACAATACTGGACGAAGGTACAATCACATGACAAGCTTCGCCTTTAATCCAACGAGGTTGAGTTGGAGAAGAAAGGCTTTGCGGGGTGGCATGGACATGATTCATGCGATACTAGAGGGCTTCTAGAGTAAGATAGACGAGTTTACTTAGCAAACAAGCTTACTTTACACAAATATAATATATACAATTTGCCTAGCAGGATTCCTTAATGGCAGTTGCCCCCGTCGGAAAGACCCTTGTGATCTCCTGGACATGACGGTCCACAGGGATTGGTATCTAGAAACATTGGTTTCAGATAATTGGTACCGATATTTGAATCGTATTGCCCCATGGCACAATTACCTGCCCTGGCATACCTACAAACTTGGATACGACAAGTATCACCATTGTTCATCTTCTTCGTTGATTCGGCACATCCCATATACCGTGCCGAATGCCATATCCCTTGAGTCCAGTGTGCATTCTGTGGCCACTTCCAATTCTCCTCCCGTTCGAACCATCGTCGGTTGACATTCTCCACGGGCACAAGCTCTCCCCAGGGACCACTCCCCATGTTCTTAGCAAGGTTCTCACCCTCGCCAATACCCGGCTCGTGTTTGATACCATCGAGATGACAATCATTGAGTAATTGATTGGCCCACTTTTGTGCATGCTGTTGAAGGACGAGATCGTATCTCAGAGGTTCATACATCCTCCCATACCTCTCGTGATACTTCTTCCGACGCCAGTTATGTCCACTGAGATACTGTTTCTGTCTTTCACCCAAATTGTTTAGACGAGTGTAGTATCCTACCACTACATTATGAGTATCCTGAGAACCGAAACTGAAATCACTCCTATGTAGAATCCTCTGATTGTCAATGTATATCTTATAGAATCCTTTACCTTCTTTACAGCACATACCATCACCTCCCTTGTCTAACATTGTGAACCTGTATGTACCATGGGGGACACACAAACTCTTAGACTCAGTGGTAACTTTACCATTCGGATAAGGACCACCCCTCAATGCAACTTGACCATTAGGTCTCTTCAATGTCCAGGTATTATCCTGACCCCAATTATCAGTTGAGACTTCAATAGTAATCTTCTCTTGAGAACTACCACAGCCAGATCGACCAGAGAATGCCGTACCTGGTTGACCCTGTCGTGACATATTACCATTATTCAACGGCGTAGGCTTGGGCATGTAGAATGTATGTTCCTTCTTCTTCTTAAATGCAACTTTATTCCTAGAGTTGTATTGAACAAATCCACCAACGGCATACTGATAGTATCCATTTCCGTACTTACAACATAAACCATCACCACCTGCATCCATTACTGTGAACTTATACATTTGATCACCGGGTAGACATGCCACACCTTGATATAATGTCTTATCGTTATACTTGAATGGATGGGGCGGACCTTGTTTGATTACTTGGAATCTATTGTTGGGAAGGACCTTCTCGAGTTTCCAACTGGTCTCGTAGGCATAATTATCGGTAAACATTTTCATTGCCCAGAGTACAGAGTTGGCACCACATCCTTGGAGGTTACGTTCTTCCTCGATACCTTGAGGTTCTTCTTCGGGATCAACCTATAGTAGAGGATAGAGGAGACAAGAGCAGATGGAACATGAGATGTGTGCTATAATTGTGGAGGAGACAGAAAGTTACAAAACACTCATCATACATATAGACTTACAAACATCAAAGTTGTATTATTGATATACTCCTTCGGTGGTCCAGTCTCCACTTCATCATATACAAACTCTTCTTCCTCGTTCCACTCTTCGTCTGCATCATCCATATATTGTTTATACAAATCAATATCATCTCCTTCTCCTTCTCTCTCCTCTTCGTCTCCTTCATCAGTAAACAACATTTCCAAAGCACGTCGTCTCTGCCTCCTATCATAATATGTTGTAGTATTCAATGGTTCAAATTCGATAGGTGCACTAACTGTTTCAAAGCCGTAATCATCTCCGGTACTTAGTTTGCTGTAGTCGAATTCAATTGTGTTTGTTAATTGCTCATCGGCGTCGGAGGAGTAGGAGCTTTGAGTACGGAGATTATTATGACCATGAATTGTTGGTATTATTGTTAGAAGTAACGCCATCGTGATTGTTGATGATGTCATATATAGACTACTACCACGAGGACGACGACGACGTATGGCGATGTTGGGCGATGATGTGGATGTCATTGTTTTGCTTTATATTGTTTGTTTGTACTTTTGATTGGGGAGATAATATTATTCTATTTTATATAATGATAGTATAAGGCCTTGTTACTAATAAATAATATAACAATCAATCAATCAAAATGGAAGGCCTCTATGTTTTCGGATAACAATGAAAATGACGGACGACGTTTACTCTAATTCGTTCAGTACCACATGTATTATCGTGGGTATTCTACGTTTGTTGATTGTTGTCAATAAGTAAGATGTTATGAACTTATAATATGACGATTGGCTGTAAAGTAGATAGAAGTAGCCGTTTATTTGTAGTCGGCCCACTCTATTGTTTAGTCCAACTTGAGTCGCTTTGGTTGAACGACTTCGTTGACGTTTCCTGCCTCCTCGACAAAAAAATGTTCGACTCGACTTGATCGGCGTGAATGAGATGTTCGTTTATCGGTGGTCGAGTCCATCACAAATGGGAGGCTGATATCTACTCTGCTATGGCACAATAGCAGTGGCATATTACAGAGTGTAGGCCGTGGATAATACATCTAATAAGGGAAGTATTGGTGTTGGTGTGATGATTCTAGAATCATCGGAGATTGAGATATTAAAAATTTGATGTACATCTTGTGCACATATCTTTCAATTTCAATGCAATAATCGGCAGATGACATTAGAGAGCAGCAAATAAAACAGACTTATATAATATACGCCAGGATGAGGAAGAAGAATAAAAAGAAAGCACGGAGGTATGATGACGATGACCTTCTATTTGCAACAAATGAGATTAACCAGTAAATAATAGATATTAAATACCCTTGATAAGCGGATGAGATGGTGAGTAGATTGATCTGCACTGCTCTTAGATGAAACAAAACTCAAGGTGCAGATAAATCTTCAGATCTAAGTGACAGATATATTAGAAGGTATGATATCACGTGTTGAAAATGAGGTACAAACAAAGTTAGATTTAAGATATGATGAGGATATGAAGAATAGAAGTAAGTTTGATGTATTACTTGCAGAGATAAGTTCAAAGAAGTCGGAACTATCGAGTGTCGATGAAGCTACATTACGAGAACAAGCAGTATTGGTACGGTGGGATGATGAGGTTATTGATACAGTAAGAGAAGCTATTAGTAGTGCATCAAATGATACAGACGAGGTAGATGAACAACAATTGGACAGTGTGGATAATTATTCCATGTCGGTATCGATTCTTCTTGCACTACAGCCTTATATTCAGCAATCTTCGACACATCAATCATCATTCTACTTCATTGTGCGTTACATTAGTCTCGTTCTATACACGATGCTATCACTCATCCTCGGAGAACAAGCAAGCACCAAAGCAGATCAAATATGGGAAAAGATACACTTGCCACAACTCAAGGCAGCACAACTAGCACAAGAAATAGAGAATGATAATACAATGCTACAAAACAACAACCACCTCTGGAGTAATAAACAGCAAACTTGGATAGAAAAGGATAAAGTATACCACCGCTGCGCATACAAGTACTATCCCTTCAACAATACGATATAATACAACTCGGAAGTCTTGGGAACGATGGCAGAAGAATCTAACAACAAGAACAAAGGCAATGAAACAAGCCGCTGCTATTGGGAAAGTTGCACCACCATTCACTAGAGGAACATTCGTACCAGTTCGTGTTGGGGAAGGATGGGCTAGTGCACCTGATCAGGCCGAGGTTGATAGTGAACAGATTGTTAGTGGCGGTATACATTTCTTTGTTTGTCTACCTATGAAACAGCAACAACAAAAGCAGCAGCAGCAGCAGCAGCAGCAGCAGCAGCAAGGCACAAGTAGTGAGAAGCAGCAACTGTTAGAGGTAGTAGATGTGACGACATGGGTATTAAAAACTTTGCTGCCAAAGGAGGTGGCAAGGGAAGTGGGTGCAGTTGATTCAGGTAAAGAGTTATTCTCATTAGATGTAACATCATTATTGATTGGTAAGAAGGGAGGGAAGAAGGGAATTAAGAAGGGCAACAACAATAGAGGGCCGAAGACGAACCAGACTAAAGATGATGATGACAAAAGCGAAGAAGAAGAAGATGATGATGATGCGATGATGATGATGAGATGATAAGTGTAAGGAAAGGCGTTAGGTATACTCCTTGTGTTAATGACAAATACATGGACCGTATGAATAACGAGTAAGGGACACACAAGTGGGATATAATAAGTTAGTCTAATACTTTTAAAGATCTACCCCAAAGGCAAAACTGACTGCACTACTACCCCGGCACCACTATTATACTTTTCTAAATTAAAACACACAAACCATTTTTCTCCAACCATTTATCATCTCAACCACATCCACTCCTCAGTCTCAACCCACTCATACTTGTTTAAAGTACTTGAAAGACTCCTTGGAAGGCAAATGCAAAGTTGGAAACGAACAAACCAACAACATTGTCATCCTGGAACTGGCCTGGTAAGGTGTCCAATGGAGAGGTGACCTGACCAGATTGGGTGAACTGCAACTGAACCGATTGCTGAACAGGATTTAGGGTGCCAGTAAGTTGTCCACCTTGAGTAGATACGAGGTTGAAGTTACAATCATTGGTAAAAAATCCTTGAAACTTAATGCCCTTGGTGGGAGCATCATCACCACCATTGACTGCAGGGTCAAGCAATGGATTGAAAAGTTTGCGTTCAAGGCGGCGGTCGGAGATCTCTTCTTCAGAAAGGCGGCGGGTTTCACCAGGTGCAGGATTCTGAAATAAAGATGGAATAAACAAAGTGGCACGAAGAATATTTCCAGTACCGCTTGTGACTGCTAACGGGCCAAGTGCATCAAACTCCAAAGTGTATTCCCCAATAGCATCGACTCCTGATGTTCCAGTATCAGTACAGAAAATACCGTCGACGGTTCCTTTAGGGGCTCCAGGCTGGTTAGGAAGATTTGGAACGACGGTACAGATATCTGTAACTTGATTGTAAGTTGCAGTGCCAAAGCTCGTGGGATCACATGTCTGAGCATGGGCGGTATGGGCGGTGGCGGCAATAAGAAGTGTTGCAAATGTTGGAAGATTCATGGTTTATTAGTGGTGATAGTAGAGG
>Ga0214478_101014_pt1 | contig 15173 bp, 16 predicted proteins | sample M1_20Mar14CPVII9_2_FD_178001 | JGI IMG/M metagenome (GOLD analysis project Ga0214478, IMG submission 178001) | Marine eukaryotic communities from Monterey Bay, California, United States - M1_20Mar14CPVII9sort6BwellD7 | ecosystem: Environmental > Aquatic > Marine > Unclassified | place: USA...
TCTCGATTTGTTGCTCTCTTTCCTACAGTGGACTCGCTTAGGGTCATTCTATCGGTATGCTACGAGATGAGTGTAGATTGTCAATTGAAACAGCTGAACTTTACACAGCAACATGATCTATGTCCAGGAGACGAAGTTGAGATGAGATGGTGGTTGAGTACTATCAGAGCCTTACTTGCTCTTTAGGAGAAGTGTGTTCTCTATCATGAGTGAAAGACAATTCTATGATTTGTAATCTAGAGGTCTTTGGGGTAGAGAGACAACGTATAATTTATAATATTCATTAACAAAGCCATGTATGTGTATTGTATCAATCATCACTCTTTATTTAGCAAGGGTGAGACGCCTATCTTCTGTGAATAAAAGATCTAAACCGTCCATGTATGCTGCAAAAAAGCTCCTTCTCCTCCTCTTTGTTGGTGGCTTAATATCAACTACACTGCACAGGTGCTTGTAACCAGTCTCTTCTCTCATTATTATCTATTTATTGTCCAGAGAACAGTGGGGATATTTATTGTAGCGGTTGTCCGCTGTAAAATTTCTGCAATAAAGAAAGATACAAAAGATATAATTTACCTGAACAGCGGGGGTATGTATTGCTAGCGGTTGCCCGCTGTAAAATTACTGCAATAAGAAAGATACAAAAGATATAAATACCTAGATAAACAACATGGCTTCTTCAGGTTTGGAATTAGGAGCCCAGATTATCACAAATCTATTCCTATTTTTCCTGGTAATGGGTATGGCGTCTACCGTGGATATAAGAGATATGAGAAGACAAATACGGAATGTAAAGGCAGTATCAATAGGTACGTAATATGAAAGTTTTGTGCATATAATTCATGAAATGACCTATACCTCTTAGACACTCACTCACAAACTCTAATATGTATCATTCAAAGGTTTATTCTGTCAATTCATACTATTACCGTTTCTTGGTTATTGTATAGTTATGATATTCGGTCTCCCTCCAACGATTGGTATAACATTGATTATTGTTGTGTCTTCCCCAGGAGGTTCATATAGTAACTGGTGGTGCTCATTGTTGAATGCAGATCTAGCTTTGTCGGTATCAATGACTACTGCATCCACTATACTAAGTATTGGATTTCTACCAATGAACATGTTTATTTATACCTATGCAGCTTATGGTCAAGAGGAGACTTACGATGGCGAATCAGTGATGGAGAGCATAAATTTCAGTATTATATTCCTCTCATTGGGTATAGTAATAGCTGCTATTGTCACCGGCATATTCTGTTCATGGAAATTTGATACACCGAGATGGCATAGAATCGCATACCTTGGAGGAAATATAAGTGGAATACTGTTAATTCTATTCAGTACAATATTATCATTTGTTGGAGGAGGATCAAGTGATCAATCTGTGAATCAACAAACAACAACAACGGGTGAAGATGTATTGAATTACTTTGCTATAAGTCTTCCGTGTCTCTTTGGATTGTTGATATCAACATTGCTTGCAACATTCCTGGTGAAGTTGTCTAAACCTGAGCGTCTAACAACAGCGGTTGAATGCTGTTACCAAAATACAGGAAAGTCCGCGTTAGTATTGTTTTATCTTATGTATTCATGTGTTCAATATGAAGTGTTGGTGATCTGAGTGCTTCATCTGGCCATCATATATCTTTATTTGATTGCCTTTATCAGCCACATATACTAACATGAATTACTATTATCTCTCTTCGTCTTCATAAACTGTGAAACGCGCATCTTCCAGGAATAGCAACAAGTGCGGCGCTTGGCTTATTTGGTGGAGATAATCTTCAAGAAGCACTACGAGTTCCAGTAGTTTATGGCTTTGTTGAGATATTTGCAATAGGGATATACTTGTTTATATTCTGGAAGCTTGGATGGTCAAAGGCGCCAAAGAATGAGAGGTGTTGCACAGTCATAACAAAGTCATATGAGTTACATGAAGGTGATGAACTAGAACAAGAACAAGAAGAAGTAATAGAAGAAGAACAGCAAATAGAAACAATGTGGAACAGTCAAACAGGGCCGATAATAATAGGAGAGCTAGTTGGAGAGAGTGGTTTCAGTGATGATTGGAAAGACGACAACAACCTAGTCACTTCTCCAACAGAACCCCTAACTCCTGTTGACAATCAATATGAGTGAGAGCACTCTATTCAATGCAGTCTACAAGAACAATCTTAAAGTTTTTGGGGATATGCCTAGAAGACCAGGGCACTGATACTAAGTATGTACATAGTTTAACAGTTATCTTTAGAGAAGCAAGTTTCAAGCTCAATCAAAGTGAATCTTCTGTTCTCACCTTTCTTTCTCTCTTCATCTATTTCTCTTTAGGGAATAGTACTTCCTCGAAGTGCTTCCACAATACTGAAAACAGAATACCCTGCAAACCGTTTGCTAATATCTTTGTTTCTAATCCACGAAACATCAACCCTCGAATACCACTCTCTTCAATAACATTCTTTACAACTTGTGGGTATGATAATGCCACTTCTGAACTTTGCTTATATACCTTAATAACGCGAATAGAGTTGGAACATGTATCACTAACAGCTGATGAGCAGAATCCCATGATGGCGCGTCTTCCCAATTCTTTCAGTGGATCGTCTTGCTTTGGAAGTTTCTCAGATAGTAAGTTGTATGTGAAGAACCATGGATAATGCCCAACGAAGGTTGCCGATGCTGTAGAAAGAGAGCGGTGTTAGAGCAAATATTCATCAACCATTTCGAGTTAGGGAAAACATTGCACTTACCAGCGGCTAGACTACCATGATATAGGGCTGGAACTCCTGATACCTTTACTTTCTCAACAACATTCGAGAATTTACCAGTAACTTGCATTGTAGTCTTGACAGTATCCTGTCATATTGTGTATTGTATTGGATTGTGATCAACATGTCATTTTAGACATTATAAAAGATATACATAATTTGTTTCCATTTTCATTTCAGACACAACAACAACAACAACTCTAACCACTTACCACAGGCATTAAGAAGATACGAAACGCAGCAGCGGCCGCACTAGCACTAATGGTTTTCAATCCAACATTTAAATCTTTCGTACTTTCCATTGAATCCATTAATGTTATCATACCTGTATTGGCAGCAGTATCTCCAAATCTAGATAGTGGACCTTGGATTAGTGCTGGCAGTACACCACGATAAAATCGAGGAATACCTCCATCTGCATAAAGTGTTTTTAGTGCTACTGGGAATGATACTCCATTTCTGTATTGATAGTTGACCTAATACAATATGTTGGTTGCAATGAGAATATAAAATGTGAGACATATATGAGCAAAAAAATATCTTTGTCTATAAGATATGCACAACATTGCAATATCTCTCATACACACTCGATATATACATAGACGTACCGTAGTTCTCATCCACATTAAAGCTCCTACATTCAAACCCATGGCAACTGCACCAGCTGTACCACCACGCATAGCACTTTTAGCCGCCTTTTCAATGACCTCGTTAAAAGTAGGAGGATCTTTCTTTTCTTCAGTTGTTGTACTCATCTTTTAATGTATTGTATTTATATTATATAATAATTGATATGATATTTTATTCGGTATTGTTTACCTAGAGTAATGAACAAAACAATGACGAGCTCGTGAAAAAATGCGTGTTCAAAGATACCACTGCACTTCCCATGCTGCACTCTACACTCTCCTCACTCTCATAATTCTTCTCTTCATCGTCATCGCATCGTCGCTTTATGGCTATTATGCATACAACCATTAATAATATGATACAATCACCTCTTCTACTAATAACAGTCTGCTGGTACTACAGCAGTTTACCAATAGTATCTTCATTTCAAAGCCTTATACCAAACATATCATTCCCCTCTCCAAAAACAACCTTTGGGGCAATTGAATTAGAAGATCAACTATTGGCATCAATTGAATCAAATGGTAAAGATAATCGATTAGACAATTCCGATGAAATATCGTCATTAGTATCACAACTCGAGAATAGCCCAAAGAGTATACCACAACCGGCTATTGCACCACAATTATATGGTAGATGGAGATTATTGCAAACTACAAATGCCAATACTGCGTCTCCGATTCAGAGGAAAGCTGTGGATACAACCAAGTTTGATATCTTTCAAGATATAGTATTTGAAGAGAATGATGATATTGATAATGATACAAAGAGGTTATTAGTGAAACAAGTTGTGAAATTTAGTGATACTTTAGAGCTCTGTGTTGATGCATTAGCAAGTACATCAGCATATCCTTTAGAAGAACTATCTGATCGTCAAAGAGATGGAAAGCTATTAGGATTGAATATATTAGGAGTATCTCTTGTAGGAGAAGAAGCCGAAGAAGATCCAAATCGACCAGATTCAAGAGTTAGATTTGTATTCGATGAAGGTCGATTTGATTTTGGAGGTTTCACGTTACCTTATCCTGTCCCATTTAGATCTCCATTGTTTCGTGACGCGGTAAAAGGCTGGATCGACGTAACATACCTGTCAGATAGAATTCGCATATCAAGAGGCAACAAGGGTACTACCTTTATATTGAAGAAGGAGGAGTATTGAATAGATGCATAACGTGTGAAACTGTAGTATAGTATCCGATAGAGAAGTAATCTTAATCACATGATATATTCTCTCGTTTTCGTTATAGTTTCATAAATGAAGTCCCTGGAGGATACTGTAGCCAATTTTCATTTGACCATGTTATACCTGCCTCTTCTCCTTCTATACAATGTAATTGAAATGTATGACGAGCATTTGATGATGTGTTTGGTAAGCTCAAATGATCCAATTCACCATTGAATGCTAGCAAATCCCCCTTTTTACAAGGTACTGGAATAAAACCAGCTTGATGCAAATCTGTAGGTAGACCTCCTTCCCAAGTTATATCGTCATCTTCATTATGTAATTTCCGGAATATCATTTGAGGTTTTGAACTATCTCCATCTTCACCGTCACCAGTAAGAGATTTACCAAAGTGTTCAGGATTTCTGACAAACTGACGTCTTACTCTTTCTTTATGACTACCCGGTCTTACCCATAGACATCCATTCTCTAATGTTGCCTCATCTAAAGCTAACCACAGTCCGATACAAGTTTGTTTTGGCGTTGTATATAAGAATGTCGAATCTTGATGAGAAGTAACCTCGCCACCAATAATAGCTTGTTTGAATATATACATGGACTGGAAAGATGAAGAGAGATGATAGGAACTTCTGTTAGTACATGTCAAACAAAGTCAGACTGCAAATGAAACACCTGAATTCATATGATAAATCAATACAATCGCGGACTTTCCTGTGGTACAACAGGTGCTTTCCAACCTAAGTCTCGTAATAACTTTGATACCTTATTTGATTGAGTATATTCTTTGAAACTAGGACGTGTATGTATCCCATGCCCTGATTTGTTTAATGCTGTTAGTTTGTTGGATTTGTATTCTTCTTTCAACTCTCCACTTTCTTCAACAGCTGATGTCTCTCCAAAGAAATGGACTTTATTAGCAGAATCCAGAAAGTAATTACTTTTACCCTGAGCATCACATTGTTTATCATCAGTTCGGAATACTTCTGTTGATTCATGTTTTGATGGATGCCATTCATCATTGACAATTTGTTCCATATTAGATTTCATATTTGATATTTCATCACTGCTTGCAAAGTTGGGTATTAAAATGAAGCCATGTTTGTCAAAGAAACGACATTGTTTAGTTGGAATACTACTATCATCATTCGACGATAGTTCATATTCTCCACGAACCCAAGAATTATATATCATTGATGATGGAGGAAATTCTTCATCTTCGATCTCCTGCTGAAGGGTATTAATTATATCATCTCTCTTCTTTACATTGTCCATTTTTGTTTGTATGTCGTAGTAATGTATGTTGATATCCTAATCGATGATATATTTTCTATTGCACAGTGGTTATGCTGGGAGTGCTTGATTGTATGTGGTATCCTAGCGTTGCCGATGTTTTGATGAGAGCCTATCAATGATATATTGCAATACAAGTCAGTTATACTATGAGGGTAGGATAACTTATATTGCAATTGTCTAATGTACTATTTGCTGCAGGCGCCGGTGGAGATGTTTGATGTTGGTCTCTTTATGTCTAATAAATAGTAGATTAGGATACCGCCCAAAAGTCAAGCAATCTAGCCGCCATCCACCATCGCACTGCATACATAATACATGCACGACAACTCGCTCCTCAATATCCTCCTCTTATTATATTAGGACGGCGAATGGAATGATGTTTTATATTATCATACTATTAAGCGTATTGCAATATGCATATAAAAAGGAGTGGATTAGCACTGATGATATTCTACCAATACTTAATAGATGCATCGAAGCTATCACACCATCTTCTAATTCTAACTCAATCAACAGAAGATCAACTTCTGGCCAAGTACAACAGCAGACACCACCAGGGTACAATAAACAAAAACGAGATACAGCAAGATTAATACTTTGTTTCGTAACTGGGTTTATATTAATTGGACAATACATAATATCATGTTGTTTCTCCGCTGCTGCAATCCTATGTCTAAAGGAAGGAGAACTAATGTCTACGAAGAATATGAAATGGATGATGCTTAGTATAGTATCGTTTGTCATTAGTTTGATACTTTTCAATATTGAAAAGGGGTCTGATATCATAGATGGCGAAAAAGCATATACTTTGAAGATATTGCTTTGGATTACGGCCAAATCAATTCAATGTTGTTGGGGTATCATTTTAGGTCTGTTTCTAATATCAGCACAAGTGGCAAGTAGTGATTCGAGATGAAATGATACATGAAGATACTAATAGATGTTACAATAAAGTAGAATGATATGTATTTAGAATTCATATCTAATATGTATCATCATATCATTGCTTCACGCAATAGTTTCACTCTTTCAACACCATCATGATCATCAATCTGTTCTAGTGCCTTGGTAACCAAGTCAAATGTAACATCAGTAGGTTTCATTGATCGATCATTTCCATGATTGTGATGTAACAAACATAACTCTTGCAATATATCTTCACATCTTCTTGCAGATATTTCTAATAACATTTGGTTAATATCAGTGCAATCCTCTTCTTCGTTCTCTATTGTAGATAATGTAGCATTAATCGCCGCTGAATGTGCCTTGATTGTCGCTGTGAATGCAATACTATTTGGTCGGCATTTTGTCTCTCCTAGAAGATACCTGGATATCATTCTTCTTAGTATAGCATCGGCATGTACTCCAGATTGTTGTGTTTTGCTATTTGCATATGCGTTGATGACAGTACTGTATGAGATGCAATCAGGCATGACTCTGTAATCCTTTTCTTCCTCGTATCTCTTCTCCATTGAAATTAACAATTGTTCTGCTTGTTCAGCTCTGTTTGGTATTGGGGCGTCACCGCTCGTTTCCGCTATCAAAGGGTCCTTTGCTTTTGCAAATGCATTCATACAGGCATTATAAACAAATGTCGTCGGCTTGGCTTTGTCAAAACCCATTTGATACAAGCTTTCCATGTGCAGAAGTAGCTGAGATGCGTTGTCGCATGCTCCCACCTCAAAGCTGTTTGCATATGCATTGATAATTGCACCAAAAGTTAGTGCATCTGGAAGTAAATCATCGTCCCCTTCATTATATAGTCTCCCCATTTCGTCCAATAGGAACTTGGCACGGTCTGCACAATCCTTATCTCTACTCCTTGCTACGGCATTAATCACAGCATTCCAGCTTCGAGAGTCCGGTTTGAGGTCCTCTTCACCTAATCCCTCTTCATTATAGAATTTATACATATCTCTCAACAATTCTTCTGCTTTTAATGCACTTCCCTTCTCCCTACTTCTAGCCCATGCAGTAATAACTGAATTATATGTAATCTTATTTGGCCTAACGTGTATCCAACCATCCTCTTTATATAGTGTATGCATCTGATCTAACAGTGCCTGTGCACGCTTAGCAGAATTCTTCCGTGTGCATCTAGACCAAGCAGTTATAGCATTTGTAAAGGATACAGTATTTGGCCTTATCATTTGATCTTTATTCTGATCTTGTTCGTCACATTCTTGATAATTCTTTACAGCTTCCAATAGAAGAGATTCTACTTTTTGTGCTGTAGTGGTATCATAATTCTTTGCCAAACTGTTTAATTTATTGTTGAATTGAAGTGTAGCAGAGTTAACCTTGTCTGTTATTACTACTTTTCTTGACATTACTTCGTCGGATTGTTCTTTTGATATTGGTATTGATGTTGATGTAATTGTTATCGGAGTTGCTGTAAATTTGGACTTAGATGAAACATCACTACTATCGCCGTCGTCTGATTTCGTACTGTAAATGTTAAATATCAATCTCTTTTTTTGATCACAACTTATTATGTTTTGTGTATGGTATGATGTGTATTGATGGTGATGGCATGGGGAGAATGATTGTATGAAGGAACAATTTGAACATAAAGCCATCACTATTGCAGCATACATCAATAATAAAGCATTCTTCTTCGACGGTTGCAATGAGTGAAACATAGCGTATGAGTATATCATCTATATTGTTAAATAATCATTCTCTCTATGATATATATTCTGATTCGACACATACAGGTGAATTGGATACGATATCGTAATAGGTTTATTTAACACAAGTGATGTGCGTTAAATGCCTCCGTGTGGAATATATTCTCTCAAACATTAGAATTTAGAATCGCGTATCACTAATAGGCTGCCCTCTTGCAAGAGGTGTACCTTCTATCATACCAAAGTAATCTATAAAACAATTGCAAATAGTTATCGGGTAGTATCCTATCGTTTCATTGTTTCACTCGCAAGTGGATATACATACTATGTCTCCATTCTAAGTGGTCATTAATATAAACTAGTTTAACTAAATGGTTAATGTTAGGAGAAACATATCATATCGATATCAAAATCATAACCTATCAATCAAGACAAAGATTGCAACTCAATGTTGTTTAGTAGGTATTGTTATACTTGGTATTTCCCGTCTGTATGTTGGAAACAACAATGAATATCATTATCCTACAGTGAAAAATAATTACAACAATAATGATAATAATAACGACCTTGCATCAAAGTGCTGGATAAAACAAGCGATTCATTCAAGAGATATAAAGTTATTCTCGCATAGATCCTATTTTGACAATACCGAAGTAAAGCAGCCTACATGTCATGAATCACTAACCTCGCTTGCTTCTATTGGTGTGAATCATCTTGATTTAGATTTGGTACTTGCTGAACACAAGGCAAATGAGAGTGATCAACATCGGCACAAGATAGTAGTGGCACATCCAATGGAATTTACACAACAATCTGTTTACTACTCGCCTTGTGCAAACGTAGACTTTGATGATATGATCCATGCACTGAGAGATGTCTATAAAGATGATTTCTTTATATCAATCGAGCCCAAAGCTGCTTGGAAAAGTACGCAAGATGAGTTGAATGATGTGGCGTTAGTCAACTCGCCATCTTCTATATTGGAAATGTTACTGATCAAGATAGTAGAGTTGTCACTCGAGGGGAAGTGTGCAATAATTGTACCAGACCTTGATGATGATACAAAACTCGTTGTTCAAGATGATAATGAGTTGCAAAAGGAGCATAGTGTAGTCAATGAGATTACAAAGTACTGTCAGCTGTTTACTGGTGTCCGGTTATCAGATGACCCACCAACTTCTCTTGGCAAGAATGATTTGATTATGCCAACTATTGAATTCCATCCATCTCATCCACATAATACTAAGGGCAAGATAATACCAGATTCCTTATGGGGAAAATCAATATTCTGGATTGTGGACACTGAAGAAGATTTACTGAGAGCAACATGGGAATTGAAACCATTCGGTATTGTCTCTAATTCTCCAAAGCATCTTGTAGACATCATTGATGAACCAAGTTGGTGCAGATGATTTAATACACCTAGGAATGCATTGTATGGGATATTGTCTATCGTGAAGTTTATCATTCTTCTTATGTACTTCTTCCTCTCCTTCTAGCATAATACTCTCCTAAATCCTCTTTAATAATGTTTCTTGTCAGATTTCGTCCTGGCTTGGTTCTCAATATATCGTATACTACATGCCGTTTTGATTTACCTGATATAACTGCCGAATCTCTCAAGAGCTGTCGTATCTTTTGTCTATCAATTCTACCATCGTTATCTCTAATTAAGGTTTGCAGTGTTCTCTCAACAACAGGACTTTGTGATGGGTTTTGTAATAGCCTATTCAAGGCATATGGATACATGACAGTGAGAACATTGAACGATGGATCCAATGACTTTGCTATACCTTCCAATGTGCTCAATGCTCTTGCATTATTGATAAAGTATGGCGGCAAGTCAAATTGAAATCGAGGCACTAATCTTGAAAGACTATCAAGTAATTTGTCAAACTTAAGGTCGGGTATGGCTGTGATATCTTCCCCTGCAGATGATTTGATACTCTCGGGATACAATAGTGAATTTTCGAAGGTGATATGCAAAGCTTCAGCCAGCGCCACTCTTTCTGATTCATCATCCAGGATGTGTTGTGGTATCAATCTTAGCTCACCAAATAGCGCTGATACCGCATCCACATCTCTTTCAAAAACTTGCAATGCTACACTGCAAATTAATGCATCTCGTACTTGACTCGGTATTGAAGATAGTAATCCAAAATCAAGATAACCCAAAGTTACACTCCCATCCTCTTTTTGAATCTTCAACAGATTACCGGCGTGAGGATCCGCATGTAGTACTCCACTCACTAGAAGCTGACTCAATGTAGAGTCGATGGCGACATTCACCAAGTTTAGATTCTCCTTTATTGTATCCTCCTCTTTTATGTTGCTCTTTCCCGTACTTTGTACATCGGTTAGTTTTGTCCCCTCTATCCATTGCATGACTAATACATTTTCCGTACACCAATCAAGGTATACTTTAGGCACTACAACGCTCACATCTTGTGAGGTACCAATTTGATCAGAGTATAGATTTGCAAACGTTTCAATGTTGGATGCTTCATTTCTATAATCTAATTCCTCAAATATTCGAGACATGAACTCTTGTGTAGCTGAGACCAATTGTGTATTGATTAGACGCGCAGGCTTATCAGTAGCTGAGTTGCCACTATTTTGTGATGGTAAAGCAGGTAAAGACTCGATGAACTCCGCTACCGATAATAACAATTGTGTATCTCTCTCAACTAAAGCTCGAACTCCCGGTCGTTGTACCTTTACAGCAACATCTTTTCCCCGAAGTTTTGCTTTATACACTTGCCCAATCGATGCTGCAGCTACAGGAACCTCAGTTAAACTTTGAACCAATGTTTCAAGGTCTTTTAGGAGAATATCATTGCTACTTTCTTTGGCATCAAAGCCCATCAGTTCCTCAACTATAATCTGTTTGGCAAGTTCATTGTCAAAGGGAATCATCTCGTCTTGTAATGATGATAATGCTGTGGCTAAAGACGGTGGCACGACATCAGGTCGACTTCCCAAAGCTTGGCCAAATTTTACGTAAGTGGGTCCTAACTCTTCTAAAGATAATGCCAATTGTTTTGCAAATGTACTACCAGATGATGTAGGAGTAGACCAGAATGTTTCCCATCCTCCATTTGTCTCAGTTGGCCAATTCTGATCGACTACTAAACTGTATAATATTGGTGCCATTACTTGACCTCCTAAAATTTTACTAATTTCAATAGCTCGTTGCAATGCCGAGTATGTTTGATCATTTGTTTGATGTGAGGATATATTATCTGATTTGGAGGGGATCATATGTATTGGTAGCCTACTACTACTTCCTCGTTTTAGAGTGGATGTCGGCATTCTACTATTGAATGATCTACTAAAGGACAGCAAACATGATAATATAATTGCGGATAATAATACCTTATGTGATATTGTTTTGTATGAAAAAACATATCTCATGTTGAATAACCACTATTTTTATGATATATTGGTTTTGGTCGATATGCTTAGTGGTCTGAAACTTATTATGTAGATAGGACGCAGGTCTATGGCGATTGAACGGTTGAAATAACACAACAACTTCTTAACATATGGCAATGGTGTTGCTATCTACTGATGTGTTCTCCTCCGTGGATAGTAATAATCACTGCAATACACTTGCTTCGTAGTACAAGTTCGTTTTTCAATACAATAACAAATTTTAGTAGATGCAATCATCCATTAAATAGCAACTCTCATGGGGAGAAAGATACAACAACAACATCGTCGGAAGAATGGCATCATATACCAAGAGATATACTGCTCAATAATAGAGTTAATAAAGATATAGCGCGTGGATGCGATGCAATTGTTAATAAATTGAATCTGAATATGAATGACAATACACTTGATCAATATGTATGGACAAGAACATTTCAATCTCAATTTGCAAACATAAGATATGATATACAAAATGATGATACATCAATACATCAGTCACATGATGATATATCAGCTATGCCACCAATACAGGCAATAGAAGCAATCGAGGCAACACATCGGTGGTCTGAAAACTTCGTACGTCAATTATCATTGTGTCCATGGGCGGGATCAAGTTTGGATGCTGTCGGTGCTATTAGATATTGGGTATTACTCGTAGATGATGATATCAATGATGACGATATCCAAAACAACAAGATTATACTAGATACAATGGAGGATATAGTACGAGATGCAGGAAAACATTTGAAGCAAATAACATCAAGAGCAGATTATAACTTACTAGATTCAATCGATCCAGCAGTTGCAATCTCATTTGTCATCCTTGTGTCTTCGAAATCATCCATTGCATCATCTCAACAACCCAACCATCTTGAGTTCGGTGATTTCCATGACTTCTTTCTCAATCTTGAAGATAAGTTACTTGACGAATGTGATGAGTATTGGGAACAGATTGATAACACTGATGAGGATACCCTTTGTGATAATAAAGCCCCAATAGGTTGTGACATAACTGTAGCAGGATTCCATCCTAATTGGCAATTCGGCTCGGAAGATGGTAGCTTTTCTGACCAATCTATTGACTATGAAAAACGAACACCATATCCGACTATATCGATTGTTATGTCAGAAGCCATAGATTCGCTGATGAATGAAGATACCGATAGAGGAAGTGACTCGGGCTCGTCGGCACCTGTAACAGAACTAATAGCAGATAGAAACGAAAGGATATTGAAAAGTATTGGTGTTGAAAAGCTTCGAAAGATGTTCCAATCAAATGTACTACAATGCCCCATGAGGAGCCAGCATGAAGACTAACATGGAAGAGGTATGAGGATATAACATGTCAATATGATGAGTTGATACCTGTTATATATGAGAATTTTATTAAGCTATCATGAATCTACCTTCAGCAAGTACAGTTAAAGCATCTCTTTCACAGCCTCTTCGAAACCAAGCGGATGTCGAAATAAGGAAGTACCCGCTACGAGAATATCAGCTCCAGCATCTTTCACCAAAGGGCTTGTATGCTTATTGATACCGCCATCTACAAGTATCTTGACATCTATCCCGCGAGGTTTTAACCTCTCATTTATATATTTTCTCAATGGTATAATCTTTTGAATTGCAACTTCATTGAATTGCTGTCCGCCAAATCCAGGTTCCACTGCTAAGACATCGACTAGATCGACCAAACCGGTATCTAGTAGTGGATATATACTTGATATTGACGTATCTGGATTGATTGAAATACCACACTTCATTTTCATAGAGTTTATTTTCTTTGCAAATGCGATTGAAGAGACCAAACTATCGTTGTCTTCTCCCATCATTGCTTCTAACATGAATATTATACGAGAAGCTCCTGCGTCTGCAAGTGATTGAGTAAATCTTTGAGGTCGATCCACACATAAATGTACATCTAGTGTAAGATCTTTTTTGTCTGCAAATCGTTTCCGAATACATGCAATCATTTGAGGGCCAAAGGTTAGTGCATCAGGTGAATCTAAGTACACCCCATCAAAGACGTCGACATGCAATCTTGGTAATCCTGCATCTAGGCACTTTTGTATTTCTCCTTTCATGTCTGACCTAAGTTGAGTAAAACAAACAAAGGTAAGTGTTCAGCAAGTGTGATGAAACTGAACTAGGTTAAGATCTTACCAATCAGCTGCCAGCAGAGAAGGAGAAAGGATAGGTGTGCCCCTCTCTTGTTCATTCTCAACAACAACAACAAGTGGTCCGTAGATACCATCTACACTTCTTCCGCCACCTCTGAGGGTACCAAGATAACTCATGTCCCACTTTCTACATCTTTTCCTTCTGGAACTACCGTATGTTGTCATGTCATCACTCTCATTAATTCCTCCTCCTCTTAACCTTGCCATAGTATGTCCTTCACTCCGGGTCGTACCTTGAGATATACTTCCTTATACAGGCGGTCATATACTTTTGATACCTCTGGGTTTGGCTCAACGATACGTTCTCTTCGTACCATGTTCTCAACAGCTTCATCAACTGATCCATATATTCCAGCTCCAACACTAGCCAGTATCGCGCAACCCAACAATGGTCCATCAGTATTCTCATTGATTACAAATGTTCGGCCTGTGATATCAGCATGCAATTGTAGCCACAAATCACTTCGGGTGGCTCCTCCCGCTATCGTCACCTCTGGTTTACTATCATCATCAGATGAATCGTGTTGTGCGGCAGTAGCTTCTAGTGCTTCAAAACATGATCTAGTACCAAAACAAACTGATTCTAATATTGCTCTGAACATGTGCGCTCGTGTATGTGACAATGTAAGCCCTACAAAAGCACCCCGCGCGAGTGGATCAGTATGAGGTGTACGCGAACCTTGCCTATTGATTGGGTTGTTAGGTATGTGAGTTCTTAAGTGGGAAAATGCTCAGAAGAATGAATGCAATAGGAACTTACCAAGTCTCAAGTGCTACTAGACCATCACATCCTGGTGCAATATTACTTGTCTCTTCGTCCAATACTTGATATGAAACTTCGCCATCACTACCGCTTGAGATAAGATCTCTCACCCATCGAACCAAGCTTCCTGTACTACTCTGTCCTCCCTCTGCAAAGTTAAGATTAGGCAAGGGTGCCCCTCTGTATGCTCCCCAAGTCCCCGGAGCAGATGTAGCAGATGGTGTAAGTAGGCAGTGCAAATGAGAGGAGCCAGTAATGAGACAAATCTGATTTGGTCGAATCGTTCCCAGT
>Ga0214478_101018_pt1 | contig 15099 bp, 14 predicted proteins | sample M1_20Mar14CPVII9_2_FD_178001 | JGI IMG/M metagenome (GOLD analysis project Ga0214478, IMG submission 178001) | Marine eukaryotic communities from Monterey Bay, California, United States - M1_20Mar14CPVII9sort6BwellD7 | ecosystem: Environmental > Aquatic > Marine > Unclassified | place: USA...
AAGAAGGTTGGTTGTATTGAAAGTGGCGTATTTACCTAGAGAAAAATACATGAAATTTCATTGCAGTACTGTTTATGTTACGATAGTTAGTCATTATTTAAAAGTTCAATAATGATACCATACATTGAGTTCAAAGTTCTATTAATGATATCGAATTAGATTGATAATACTGCCAAATACATTATAAGTTTCTTTCGAATAGTAGGCATCTGATAATATCAATCTTGATTAGAAGAGCACATCATATGCACATATCACTTGCTAATTTCCAAGCTCGTTGAAACTAGATCATAATAACATACCTACTCTAGAGTTGAATACTATATAAACAAAGGACAAAACATAAGTTGACAGATTATAGTTATATTACATTATCATGACATCAACAGCAACTCCAATAGTAAGTAATCCACCAATAGTAGTAAACAATCCAAATGCGCTCAAATATATTATATGCCAATTATTTACCGAGGCTTTACTAGTAATAACATTGGTATTACTTATACCAAGTATACTATGGGAAGAAGTTAGGCATATCCAGAAGAATAGAATACGGAAACAGAAGATTAAGAAACAAAAAGCTGACAAGCAGACGGAAAATAAACTTAGACAAGAGATGAAACTCAGAGAAGAGAAAGCAAGAAGATTGAAGAGTTCTGAGAAAGCATAAAGAAATTCTGATTGCAGAATGATAGTTGTTCATGATATTATAATGGAGATACAATTGCAATGTAGGTGCAGTTATCTGAAAGATATGAAGTGTAGTGCAATGATTAGGTATAATGCTGCAATTATATCTCAAGTAAAAACATAAAGATGAGCTGGCACTGTTATTTAGTATAGTACGTATATCATTAACCAAAATAGTGCTTTTCAAACTCGGTTAGTATTAGTTTAGAAGTCTTGTCCTCATTGGTTTGATCATTGCCACAACTATTTACAAATATTATGTGCATTATGTCTGACGCTAACCTTACATAGAGCCATCGATGTTCTTGATTGCATGTGATATCAATACTGGTGTATTGCAAACTATGACTAAATCATTTCAAGATATTCCAAAACTTCTAACCGTGCGCTGACATTACTCTTCTCTACTACAATATATACATAAACTCTACCAAAACTTGGTATACTGTCTTTGTTCTTTCAAATTGTTTGTTTGTGTAGCAATACGATGTGTCATCTTTCGAGCTAATCTTGACAACCTATCTCCACCAGATGTACTCTTATTCTGAGTAGTTGAAACTGATATTGTTGATAGTCCATCCGTTTGCTTTATAGTAGAATCAGTTTTTCTATTGTTATTATGATAAGCATCAATGTATATTCTCTTCCTCTTTTCAACATTATAGTCATGTACATATCCCATGCACAAATATCCTGCTATAAAACTAACACTTAATATGCCACCTAATACTTTAGGAAAGTGTTTAGGTGAGTAGAAGATTTTTCTAGCAGTATCGATGATAGATGTTTGATGAATTGAAGACATAGTTTGTACGGCTCTCGTTATTACATGTCGCGTTTTATTATTGTTGTTGTATAACATGATGACAATGATATTCTTCTTGCTTTGATTTGTTTGTATGATAGAACTTGCTCAGAGATAGAGGTGCACCTTACTGCAATAATAAATGAGAGTTGCAATGATTTTCTTTCTACCTAAGTATCCGATATAGTACTGCTTTGAGGTACTGAAGTGCAACGCAAAATAGAGTCTATTCCAACTGTTTAGATGAGATGCTTGAGGGATATCGTAATCTGGTAGTATAAGTGGTGGTGTTAAGCATTATGGCATCGTTTGTTGTGTAGGTAATTGGCGGCGACAAAATAAAATCGTCACACGTCAACGGTACACCCAGTACCGTTTAGCTCCTAATTGAGGCAAGGGCCGTTCTACATGGTAGCAGTATACTTAGTCTCATGGAGTCATGCTGTCTCATGGTAGGTACATAGTAAGGAAGTAAGTCGTTATCTTGTGTGTATTACTCTAAGCATCTCTAGCCTCTAGAGATAGGATTTTAATGTATGATACTTCTATATCTCTCTTATCCCATATTATACTAGCCAACTAATCCCTTCTCCTTCAGAGCTTAAACCAAAGCTTTAGGTGGAAAGATCGGCACACCAGCTAATGTACTTGCAATCAATATTCCAGTTCCCATGGCCGCAAATGTACCACATACATTAGCAAGGAATACAACGACTCCGATCGATAGCTTGCGAGATAGTTTTGTTCTTCTTTCAATCAACGAGACAAAATTGTCAAAGTATTTTGAAACCACAACCGAGGCAGTTACCCTTATCGGTCTAATGATGTTATTGAATACATAAAAGCCAGCATACACTGCTAGAAATTGTTTCCACTGACCGGGTGCTAATGGACTCAGCCCGGTCTTTTTATTCATTTGATGCACGTCGATTAGATACATACTGCACATATATATTATATGTATAACATATACACAAACTTACCTTCTTGCTAAATCCATACCAGGCAAGGCTCAATGTTACGCTGTAACTCATATTCGATACCCAACCATACGACAATAGAACTGATAATCCCATCTTTGCTAGTCGTTCCTTTGTAGTTAATCCATCATCATTCTTCTCTCTCTTGAATATTGATTTAAATTTTCCAATAATAGATGTCTTTTCTTCTGCGACACTGTCAGTGGTGGATACATCATCAGATTTTGTAGTAGTAGCAGAAGCAGCTGATAATATGAGTGGTCCTACATTATCTCTCGTCTCCTTGTTATGTGCCATGTGAGAACCATTACATAGTGGAAACGTATCTGACTTCCAACATCGACAATATACCTTCTTGTCTCCCTCTTGCATCTTTTCCATTGTTGCAATCTTTGGACTGTCCAGATCGATTTTGTTATTCATCTTACCCTCAAATAATCGAGCTGTGTGTACAAGCAGAGATTAGTTTTTGATAAGTTGTACATTAAAAAGAAAAACATAAATACTTACTTGAGATTGAAAGTGTTCGGTGATGGCTAGCCGGAGAAAAACCCTCGACTATTGCAACACATGAAACGATTGCAATAAGAGTAATAATACTATGCATATTCGATAAATAGACTTGCCGATGGGAGGTTGTTTGAGGATGCTATTCAAGGAAATTACCTATGAGATACTGGCATGGAGAGTGTGAAGGATACCCTCGTCTCGGTATCCTTATCCTCATCTTCAGATCACTAGCCTTTGCGTACGTGCTAATCTCACATCCACTGTTTTACTACTTGGTTGCTGTTCAGCGCTTGGCTAAGCCTACGAATCCTTCTTACTGAACCGTTGCTCTCCTGATGGCTCCACGCATGTTCTGGAGCGTTTGGTAGTTCATATACACTAAAAAAGAAACCCATTGATGGTAAAATCCCTTTAATTAACCTACCTGTCTCCTAAACGCATTTCATCATCAACAACCTCAATCCTCTTTGGTCTCGTTACTCTCTACTCCCACTCCATTGACATCTTTTTCTAGATTTGGTTGTACAATATCATCTCTCAAATTTGACTGAACAATAACCGAGTCAATATCAACCTCAAGTGGAATTGATGGATCGATGAGTTTATCTGGAATGGCGCTGATCGATGCACCCATAGGACTGGTATGACCGGATGTTAAACCCTGATTTGAAGCGGATCTCTTGTGCTTTGACGTGCCACTAGAAACAGACCCCAATCCATCACCTGATTTTGACTTTTTAATACGAATGGTGCTCATTTTCTGCAATGCACCAATACCAAACTCCTTACTACTTGTCCGACGGACACTCAAATCCTCACCACGTATACCAGATTGCTCTCTGACATCATTGATCATTGACAAATCTACTTCGAGTTTGCCTGTGTCAATATCTCTAAATGTGATGGGGGCAAAATTGTATCCAATAAGCACATCTCCGATCTTGTATCGTTTATATGCATGGACTGTAACAGCACTGACATTGGAGATTGCTGCTATTGTCACAACTAAATCATGGAAATCCAGTTTACTCCGAATAACATCGGGATCAAACCAAGAGCTTGGCCATGAGCCATTGTTCTCTCTAATGCGTTGTTTCGCTCGATCAGTTAATAGTGGAGAAGTGTCATCTAAAATGTGGACTCCATGCCAGCATCGGCTAAGGAACGGGTGTTCAAAGTCTACTAAATTGACACGTACATACTGTGAGTGTGTAATACTTCCATCACCAGGGCCTTTGAATTTGATCCCGACGACCTTCATGATACAGTCTACTAGCTCACCGCCTTCTCTATTACACAATTCATTGACAACTTGAAACTTTAAAACTGGACATCCGTTGAATTGGTCAACAAAAGTAGAGTAGGGAGTTTGTGATGGAGATGGAGGCGCTTGGGACTGTGGGCGTGCATTTGTATCAATCCTCAGCTGACTTTCCTCATCATCCAAATCAGGCATTGGTATTGAGAATCTAGAATTTGAGTCCAGAATAGCACTACTAGGAATCGAAGTAGTTGTACCCACTGTTGTACTACCCAAAGGAATCAAACCAGGATGATGACTTCGTTCACTATCAATATTCTCTCCATGGTAGTCATCTTCCATTTCCTCATACTGGAGACATACTGCATTACAGAATAAAATGTTGGCATGTGATTGAACACGGTTGACTTTGCCGAATAGAATAGCGGCGCACATCCCAGCAAAGAGCAATCCTAGGAACGCTTCAGATACACATAAAAAGACAACCCATGTACAAGCATGGGGTTCAGTGCCTTTAAAGTCACCTGCAGTAGTTGTATACGTCATTCCATACCCAACAGTTGTAAACGTTGTCCAACTCAAAGCAAATGCATCACTAAATTTGGTATTGGGTGTAGCACCGAATGGCTCTCCACTTGCCACAATACAATTAGGCTCTGCATTCCCCGCAACTAACAATAATCCACCAAAGATTAAGCATAATGCACAATAAATGAAGAGGAATGTTAAGAAAACACCCGTAAAGGAGGCAGTAAATGTCCAATCGATATATCGGTATAAAAAAGTTGATGGACGGTAGGCTGCATTATCAACATCATTGGCATGACAGAAATAATCTATAAAGTTCATATGATGCTTATCAAACCAATTGAGGATGCTACTCCTATACTTCTGTTTCGATGCAATGGTGTATTGCTTTCGATGATTTCCAAAGAAGGTACGAAATCCACGTAATGTATCACTCTGTGGAGGCGGCGAGCGAGGCGTGGGTGGTAATGTAATACCAATAACATTCTGACTATTATTATTCCGTGATATCGACCGACGGTAGGGTCTAAAACTACCAGTACTACTGTGAGCACTAATCACAGATGAGTTATCATCATAATTACGATCACGTCGGGAGAAGAGATGTACTAGTTTGGATAATGCACCCTTTCTTACACTTCCTTGTCGTTCCTGGTATGATATAATATGATAATAATAAATTTGTGTGTGTGTATATTAAGTTAGAGTGTATACATATGGTTAGAATTCATACAATGTAGGTGCATGCCATTGCAATAAAGAAAGTATACACATCATGTGCACCTTACATAATCATCAACTCACCGTAATTCTATGTGTATACAATACTCCCTCATCACCTGCATTAATTTGACGAATATTAACCCTTACATTATCATTCTTATTAACCGCATTATGTGCAGCATCCGACGCGCTGGTATGTGAATTTAAATGTGAAGGGGCTTGTTGATGTTGTCGACGTGCTCTTTGTCGCTTGCGTGCCATCTCGAGATGCTGCAGTTGTAATTTTCTCGCAGCTGCGTTGGCCATAACCTTATTATCAGTAGTAGATGATGAAGAAGAGAATAGCACTGTTGGTCGGATAGGGGAGGTAATCATAAATCATACCACTTTCACATCACCTACAACTTTGTGACTTCTTCAACAACAACTGAAAAATGAAAAATGGAAGGTAATAATCGGTGGGCAAGAGGGCTTCCTCGGTACAATGGGAGTATGCCCCCTATTGGGTTTGATCGCCATCATTCACAAGATTTGGCAACTACTTTTTGCTAGGCTATGAATTACGATATTTGCTTATCGATTTCGAGAGAGTTTGGATTGATGATATCGATGAGCACATAAATAATATCCAGAGGTTAGGAGTACAGGTATAATATACAGTAGCAAATTACATATTGATATTTTTTAGAACCAAAGAACAAAGTATAAGAAAAACAATGTTGAGAATTACTACCAAACATAGTAGAAACAATATGCAGCGTTCTCTTTCTGTATTGCCATCTATGAGTAGTAGTATGATACCACAGCATGGATCGACGAGAAATATGATAACTAGTAACACCCTTCCGACAATGCATCACTCTAAACAATTGCAACAACATCGTCAATTATCATCTCAACCTCCCGGCGGGGGGATGAACTTGGGAAATATCTTTAATAATGCAAAACAACAGGGCAATAAGAAACCAGGAGAAACACTAGAACAGTTTGGAGTTGACTTAACTAAGCTGGCTCAAGACGGAAAGTTGGATCCCGTCATCGGTAGACATGAGGAGATACGTCGAACATTGCAGATATTGGGTAAGTGATATGTGCAGTTTTATCATCACATATTCATATCTGACTCTCTATATACTCATTCACATGTATAGCTCGACGAACTAAAAACAATCCCGTGCTTATTGGTGAGCCCGGAGTAGGTAAAACTGCCATTGCAGAAGGCCTTGCTCAACGAATAGCCAACAATGAGGTCCCTGAAAGCATGAAAAACAAGCGTGTTATTAGTCTAGATATATCTTCTCTCATGGCAGGTGCAATGTTCAGAGGACAGTTTGAAGAAAGACTCAAAGGAGTACTACAAGATATTCAAGATTTATCTGGAGAAGTTATCCTATTTGTAGACGAGTTACATACCATCGTTGGTGCCGGAAAAGGAGAGGGATCGATGGACATGAGCAATATGCTCAAACCAAAACTAGCCAGAGGAGAGTTACAACTAGTTGGAGCTACAACTCTAGATGAGTATAGAATAATCGAGAAGGATGCTGCATTGGCAAGGAGATTCCAATCAGTGTTCATTGCCGAACCTTCTGTTGAGGATACTGTTTCAATATTGAGAGGATTAAAGAACAGCTATGAGCTACACCATGGTATAAGAGTCAAAGATGAGGCCCTCATTTCAGCTGCAAAATTATCTAACAGGTACATATCAGATAGGAAACAACCAGACAAAAGTATCGATTTGGTTGATGAGGCTTGTAGTAGGCTTCGATTAGAGCAAGAATCAAAGCCTGAGATTGTATGGAAGGTTGAGAGAGATCTGCTTACCAAGCAAATTGAGCAATCAGCTCTAGCTAATGAGGGAGATGATGAGAAATCAATGGCAAAGAAGAAAATAGTAGATGCTGAAGTGGAGGCTCTCAAGAAGGAGTTGAACGAGTTGCAGCAGATGTGGATAACCGAGAAAGATGAATTAGAAAGGGGTAAACAGCTACAAGAAAAGCTTGATGAAGCTCGACGTGAGTTGAAACTAGCAAGAAAACAAGGCAACTTAGCAAAAGCAGCTGAGCTTCAGCATGCAGTTATTCCAGAGTTAGAGTACGAAATGGAGGCTTGGGATAAAGAGGAACATGACCCTAAGAGTCATCATAAGATGCTCTCAGATTATGTATCCTCAGAAGCCATAGCCACAGTCGTTGCTCGTCACACAGGCATACCAGTGTCCCGTATCACTGGTAGTGAATCTCGAAAGCTACTACATTTGGAAGATCGATTACGCGAACGTGTCGTTGGGCAGGATACCGCATTGAAGGCGGTAAGCAACTGTGTTAGGCTAGCAAGAACTAGACTCCAGGCACCAGATAGAACTCTAGGTAACTTTCTGTTTGTTGGACCAACGTAAGTATGCTTACATGCTAGTTGCACTGACCTTTATATGTAAGCTTACACTCTGTTTTATATCTCATTATCTCATATAGTGGAGTTGGAAAAACCGAATTATGCAGGCACTAGCCCAAGAGTTATTTGATGATGAGAATGCAATGACTAGAATCGATATGTCGGAGTACGGGGAAAAGCACACTGTCTCAAGGCTTGTAGGCGCCCCACCTGGATACGTTGGATACGAGGAAGGAGGCACACTTACAGAAAGTGTTCGCCGTCGTCCTTATCAAATCCTCCTACTAGATGAGTTCGAGAAGGGACATCGTGATGTGTGGAACATACTATTGCAGCTCTTTGATGATGGACATCTAACGGATTCGCACGGACGCAAGGTTGATTTTAGAAATGTATTGGTCGTGTGCACAAGTAACATTGGTGCACAAGTAATTAGTGAGCTTCCTCCAGAACTAACCGGGTCTGAGCCAGCCGTTAAAGACTCGATTATGGAAGTGGTGAGGAGTACACTATCGCCTGAATTGATGAACCGTATCGATGAAACAGTTGTCTTCAATCGCTTACAACGTGAGAATATGAATACAATTGCTGAGATACAACTACAGGAGATATCAAAGCGATTGATGGAAGGACAAAACATGACTTTGGACGTTTCTGATCTTGCAATGGATTGCATATCAGACAAAGGTTATGATGTGAGATATGGTGCCAGGCCATTGAAGCGAGTATTGAACTCAATGGTGCTCAACCCTTTGAGTACTCTTGTGTTGGAGGGATCCGTCTTAGAGGGTGATACAGTGCGGGTGCGGACAAGAGGAGAAGTCAATCAGCTTGCCAAGACGACAGATGTTAGCTATGTTAGTGCTAGTGATGAAGATACTGCTGACAGAAACGACATCCTCTTACTACGAAATCATACTCCATCGAAGGATGAACCAGCAACTTGGGATGACTCTGGCGATTTCTTGCTAGAGGATGGTGTGCATGATCATAGGTAAGAAGCTGAAATATAGGAACTATTGTAGGATAGAATGTGTATGGTGTATGATTTGATAAATAATAGATTGATTGATATTTGACAAGTATGTCTTTTATACTAGTATAGTTTGTACAAATCTATACATCGGCCACAAGAATATGAAAGCCTCCGTGCTACTACTGTCTACCACGCTAGGTCATGGGAGCAAGAGTCGAAAGAGCTTCTTTGAGGATATCAATTCATATACTATTCATCCGTTCAAGAAGAAGACTTCATAAGCTGTTGGACGACAACTAAAGTACGTTGGGAATCAATCTTTTTAAGCTGTTCTAACCTGTCTTTGATTTCATATGCTATGGTTTCTCTCGTTGCAGATCCAGCTCCACTTTCCTCCATCTGTCGTTGCCACTTTCTCCGACATAATATCTCTTGGTGAATCTGATCAAAAAGGGTGTCAGGTCGACTAGTACTATCTCTTGGCTTGTCTGGTTTGGGAGGGTTGATTGACAGTTCCTGCGGGAGACCTTTCCCATCTTTCATTAGTGTTTGCAACCTCTTCTTTTCACTGTCGGATGAAAAGTTATGTGCATGTGGCGGTCTGTATAGCTTCTGTTTGTGAACCGTTTCTTCTACGGTATTCCTACAAGCCAACTCTGTCTTTCTCCTTGGTCTATTATCAATCTTGAGAGTAAGCCCTTTGTTGTGTGTAGAAGAATGTCTCTTATCATGTAAGCCAACCTTTGGCACATTTAGACTTAAAGCTCTGGCAATGTTAGTCTTTCTCTCCTTCTCCTTTTCTTCTTCTGCAGTCTTATTCCAGCTCTTTACACAACCCGTTGTCTTCCACTTACCATTTTTATTATCTTCTTTAGCAGAACTACTGTTTGTGGGTCTTCGTCTTCTCCTCCTGTGTTGTTGTGGATATGAGACCTTTGCGGCTGTGAGATGCGGTAAGGTGAAGATTGGGTGATGTTAGTTGCAAAGAATACACAAGGCAAACAAGCTCGTGTGACACGAACTTACTTGGTTTTTCTCCGTATAAACGAGACAAAAGCCGTCCTGCTTGCGTGTCTCTGTTGAATACCTTCCAAGCTTGAGTGTCGTCACTTTGTTGTTGATCCATGTTAGCTCTGTATAATAGCCAACGATCGATGTAAGAGAGAGTCGTTGGAATGCAGGGTGAGTCGAGGTTCAAAATAGGACTCGTCAAGCTTCCTCAAGCAAAAAGTATTGAAAAGCAAGAAAAAAGCAAAAACCATAACACTTCATCTTCCAATTGAAATTCCGACTTCTCTATTTTATTTGGTACCATCCAGTATCTACTTTACCTGCCAACAATCTCTCCACAAAGTGCATTAAGGCTCATAGCTAGCCTTCACAACACAAAGGATATCCCCGAGGTATAGGGAGTATAGGTGATACCTTCATTACATTTAACATATAAACTTGACGAGTAGTAGGCTCTCTCATTAATCTTTATCATTCCCTCCACCTCCTTCTCCATCGCCTCCAAAACTCCATGATCCAAATTGATACGCCTCGTCTAACATACAGTTGCATTCATAGTCATCAAAGTATTGTTTGTAGTATCCACATACGTCTCTAAGTTCATCATTTGTTTCAACATCAGTATACATATATGCTATAAGTGCTGAATAAAGTACTATTATTGATCCAACCCCAACGACAAACCACAAGATCATGAATGCCCGACTTCTAATTTTAAAGGAAAAGCATACAAGGCCCAGGACAAAGCCAGCAATCATTCCCCCTAAATGAGCTGCCCAATCCACATATGGAATAAAGCTCATAGCTGCAACAGAAAACACCAGATGAATATGTATCAGTATAATAAAGACGGATATTCATTGACAACCATTACAAATACAACTCACCTGCCACTATAACTATTCCACCAATTACAAGACATGCCTAGCAAGAGAGGAGATAGTAACGTCTGTTAGTATACGTGGTTTGCAAAAACAATCAAACGAAGGCAGCCAATCTCAAATGAGCATCCAAATGATCGAGACTTCATACTCAACACACGAGTTCATACAACAAAACAATACAAACGCGGACTTTCCTGTTGCTTCCTCGATCGTTCACCTGCCAATTCTTTAAGATTTGTACTCTTTTCCATACATAGCAATAGAATCTCACTAAACTTTGCCCCAAACAGCCCCATGACTGCTCCAGAACTTCCAACACTAATGTTATCCGGCATGAAGCATGTACTGAATACACTTGAACCAAATGCCGATCCAATATATATAATCATCCATACTAAGCTTCCCCATTCCTTCTCCCAAGTATTACCAGCATCAATTTGTACCATTACATTACCAGCTAAATGTATCAAACCAGCGTGTAAAAAGATTGGAGTGAATAATCTCCAACCTTCACCATCCTCTATAATCAATACTGCATTCTTGGCGCCCCAGTAATTTAATGCATCGGGATATGGTCCTATCATTGGATTAATATTGATTGGGGCTATACCACATTGCCAAATCATTACTGGAAGTATTATACATTGTACAACACAAAAAGCAGTTGAGAAAGGAGCATAATTTTGTTTGAAATGTGCATTTGGATGTGTCCATCGTCGTCTAACTCTTCGTGCATTAGTACTGCCTGTATCACCTGTTTGAATTGTACCATCATCATCATAGTCTTCGTTATCATAACTACTGTCTTCTCCTTCTTCTTCTTCTTCTAATTGATAATCTTCCGTTGCTTCTCTATTTCTAGTTTCTCTTCTAGATTTCTTTTCTAATGCACTCCTATGTGCATCGTCATGACGTCGTTGCATATCTCTGCCACTACTACTATTTCTACTATTCCTACTACTTATATTACTTCTGCTGTTATTACCACCAACCTTTGACACGCCCGTCTTGTACGTTGGTTTGTTATCATCTCCAGCAAACATGGTGCACAGTTATATATCCTTTGTTTCTTTATTACAAATGCCTACTTACAACAACTCCGAAAACCCAGACTATTGTAAAAGATAATATTCTCTGGTCTATTTGAGGGGATAGGATTATAATAATGAAGTAGCTACCATAGGTACACCTCTTTAATTATTTACGATACTCAACAACTAACTGTAAGTATGATCAATGTCTAAGAGCAATTGCGGTATCCTAAGTGTTGGCCGGCTGTAGTATAATAATTTGTTGGGTTTGTTTGGTGATAGGTAACTTGATACTCCAGCATTTACTAAATGCCTTGATATCGCTTCCTATATATGCAATACATTGACCTCTATAGTTAAGGCGTGCATTACTTTTGTGGTCATTTGATAACATCTTCAAATCAACTCTCATAAGTAAAAATAATATTACAACTACCGTGAACATGGCAAAGTCAATTACTAGCCGCCGTGGAGGCAGTGTGGGTGATACCAACAATTCAATGACATATTGGAAATATCTCTTCATTATTTCATTAGTACTGTTAGTTAGTTTCTTAGTACATCTCAACTACCAGCTAGTAAAAACCATAGGAGGTGAACCAACAATCATTAATGACAGTTTAATAGACCAGCCCGAGGATGGTGCAGCACAGAAACAACGACTTATATCTCTTCGTAAGCAAGTTTCTACAATGAAGAATAAAGTAGGAGATTTAAAGAATATGGTTGCAGATATCAAAAAAAGTGGTGGTCGTACCACAAATTCAGACATGAGAGTTAAATCTGGAGTTGTATCAATAACAGGAGAAGAATATCCACGTCTAACATGTACAGCTGAGGTTGCTAAGAAACAAAGTGAAAGGATGAACAAACGTTTTGCTGAATGGTGGAGTCATTCGGCATGTCCTGATCAAGTATGGATGGAGAATATACACAACATATTTGATGCTGCAACTCCAAAAAGTGGAAAGGATAAACCATATCTCATTTTGGATATTGGTTGCAACAAAGGATATACAAGTGCTGATTTCTTAGATGCATTAAGTCCAGGAACGAATATCAATCCAAGTTCATTAGTGAATTCAATACGAGCTGTTGCAAAAGATATGAATACAAAGTTTGACCGAGATGGAGGTGTCTGTAATGACTCTAACAAGGCATTGAATGAGGATAGGAATACAAAGAGAAAGATGGAAGTTCATTGCTTTGAACCATCTCCTGCAACATATAGTATGCTTATTTCAGTACGGTCAAAACTCATGCCAAATGGTCCAGGAGAGGCAAAGTGGAATATACATAACAAAGGTTTACATGAAGTGAATGGTCAAATGAAATGGCATCCAGCGTGTGCTAGTGCAGTGGGAGATGAATTATGTACTATTGTTGACGAGAATACTGATGGAGCAATCGATGTACCTGTAGTGACTGTCGATCAATTTCTCATGGATACATATCCCCAATCAGAATCGTCTTTGCCATTAGTACACATGTTGAAGATTGATGCTGAGGGATTAGATCCTGCCGTTCTTACTGGTAGTAAGTCTTTATTGAATCAATCAAATGCAATCATGGTCATGTTCGAGTTCAACCCAGGACTGTCAGAGGGTAAGAGTCCACACGGCATGTGGGGCAGAAATGGCAACCCAAAGAGAACATTATTAGAAGTTACATCGAGTTTGGATAAGTCAGGATATGATTGCTATCTTGATACGAGATTAGTTGATGAAAGAGAAAAGAAGAAGGGTGTTCCAGATGCACCTGCACTTTACAGAATAACAGGAGACTGTGTGAGAGAAGAACCTAGAGTTAGAGGATGGGCTAACGTCGTATGTGCGGCTAGAAAATATCCCAATGTTGCGTCTACGCTCCGTAACTTGGCTACAATGGTTTAAGCTTAATGAATACCTGTTTTCTCAATCCCTTAACTGTATCCGATACATCTTTGGCCATAGCTTTCCAGTGACCCAAACTTCTAAACCATCTTTTGGATGAGTACCTGTGATAGATATACCATTTAGGCAATCAGCATCTTTGCTTCTTTGATCATGTGGATACAAATCTCTGGAAGATGCGCGTTTTACGATTTATGATGTCGAAAAAGAGATGATCGTAACATATGTTAGTACATGCGGTTTAAAGGCAGTCAAATAAAGGCAAACTAAGTTCAAATGAAGTTGCGAAATCACCAAGACTTCATATTGAACACACTATAACACAGGACAAAATAATACAAACGCGGACTTTCCTAAGATCGTACACGTTTGTTACTTTCCCTGACTCTGGACATATGCTGATCAAGACATCTTGATACCAAACATTAGCTAGAATCTTCATTGTTGGTGTAAAAGGCAAACCTTCTGAACATGTTCCTTCTTTACACTGCTTCTCTGTATCATTATCACTTGATGCAAAATCTACAAACTCAAGTTCATTCAAGTATTGAACAGGATTTGGATTCCCATCTCCTCTATCAAACATTACTACTATTCTTCTCTTTTCTTCCAGAGTTATTGCATCCCATACTATCAAGTGTTCACTACCATCACTAAGATAAAACTCATTTCTGTGCGGCACGAATGTAATGCCCCAACCTTCACCCGTGACAGTATCATAACTAAACTCTTTTATTATATTCATATCTGGTAGTGAATAAATCTTTCCAACCTTATCTTTCCAGGTCAATTGTATTAATCGGTGTTCTTTGATAGAATTACCAGTTTGTTCGTCTATTTTCCATATATAATAGTATGATATGCCTTCTCCGAATAAATGGGTCGGTGTTATTTTCATCTTTGTTAAAGTTTTCATTGAATTTCTAGGATCGTGACGCATGATGTGAGACTGCTGTTCCATACCAGTGCCCTCGTATATATGACCATCAAAGTATGTCAACCCTTGTGTAAAAGAAGATGTATCGTGTGGTGCTATTTCTAAAAGATGATAATCAATACTACTTCTCAGTATTTTTGTTGCCTCGTTACTTGTTACCGCCAATGCTAATACTGCATACATTGATATGCAGAAACATATCAGTTTTATGGCGATTTGGATTGCCATTTCTATGATCTAACTCAAACCTCTGCTACTGATACTGATGATAACTCGACCTATGAACCTAAATTACTATACTTTTATGTATAATGTATTTGTTATACCTCACTGCATTGGCCGTCGTTAATGGAGTGAGGGACTTTTGAATTTTTGGCGGCGCACCAGGATACCATCTTAAAAATCACTACATTTCATCTTCTTTTACCACTCTAGAGCGGCAGAGGCAATAGATCTACTAATAATGACGATGAT
>Ga0214478_101019_pt1 | contig 15097 bp, 13 predicted proteins | sample M1_20Mar14CPVII9_2_FD_178001 | JGI IMG/M metagenome (GOLD analysis project Ga0214478, IMG submission 178001) | Marine eukaryotic communities from Monterey Bay, California, United States - M1_20Mar14CPVII9sort6BwellD7 | ecosystem: Environmental > Aquatic > Marine > Unclassified | place: USA...
GGAAGGAAATACAATCACCTATATCCTTCAAAAGTGGTGCCTCAAAGAAGAAGAGGGGTAAGAAGGGTATTCTATCAATATTATGGTCACTTGTCGAGGCTACAGGTCATTGTTTGACATTAGCAGCAACAAAGTATGATGATGATACAGTATTTTCAAAGATGAATCATTCTAAAATGAAACATTCAGGTAATCGTGAGGCTGTCATCTTCCCAACAGTATCATTGGACTTTATCAAGAAGTTAAAGACTGCAGCTGGTGTTACTGTGAATGATGTACTCATGACAGCTGTTAGTCAAGCTATTCATGATTATTGCAAGTTACAGAATGATACAGTACTTGCAGAGAAGGGAAGTGATGTACAATGTCGTGGACTACTACCTGTTGGGTTTCCTCGTAATGAAGATGAATTGAAAGATAGTAGTACTGCCTTCAGGAATATGTGGTGTATGGTGAGCTGTGATATTGGTGTTGGCTGTAAAGACATTCAAGATCGGCTCAAGCATATCCATGCCAAGACTACAGAGATGAAAGAGAAGCCAAGGGCGTATATGCAACTCAAGATACAGAATGGATTAGGTCCTTATGTTCCAGTATCGGCTGGTCAACAGACTGTCTTTGATACATTCTCCAGGCATTCTTTAGTGTTGACAAATGTACCTGGTCCAAGTGATACAGTTTGCTTTGCTGGGAAGAAGGTTGAGGGTGTACAACTCTTCTTTGATAATCTGTTAACACAAGTGGACTTAATCAGTTATGCGGGCAAAGTATTTGGCAATATCATCTTTGATGCCGAGCAATTGCCTGAGTCTGAGGTATTTGGAAAGCTATATTTGCAAGCATTGGTAGAGTTGGCTAAACGATTAAATGTGGGTGTACCTGCAGAGATTGAGCAGTAGATATATAATATGGGAAGTGCTAGATGTTGATAGATACACTGTATAGAATGTAAGTTAGTTTTGTGAAACAAGAGTATATTACGTTAAATTTACTGTACATTCATCCTTTTCTTTTGCACATAATACCATCAATAGTTTATATCATCATCCATCGGATAGCATGAATAGCTGAGCCCATTAGCATTGTGTTGAGGATAAAGTAACAAGGAATGGTGTAAATACCAAGACCCTTCTTCGATGGTTGAATGCCGACCGATTTACGATATGTGGAGGCATATAGCATACGCAAGATCGACCATACGCCTGCCAGACAAGCACCCAGATTTCCATTAACGAGTACTGAAAATGATATTGTAGATACAAGGAAGCATGGGAATTGTTCAACTTGATTAAGTTGTGCCCGTTGTGCAAGATGTACTGGAAGTGATTGCAACATATTTGCAACATATTATGTTAGTAACGTATTCGAATGGCCGAGTCTTCATATTGAACACACCACAACACAAAACAAAACAAAACAAAACAAAACAAAACAACACACCTGCTTCGGGTATGAATGTGGCCGTATCCTCATATTTCTTCATCAACATATCAGAATTATTAATCTTTGCAATACCAACTCCCATTACATCATAAACTTCATAATATATCATGAAGAGACAAATCACTACAATTGAAGGACATAGTTCGGAAATAATATCTTTTGATTCGCCAGGATTATTGCCAAAAAGATACGATGATAGCATCCGAGGATTCCGTATGTTATAATTAGTACTGCCGCGGATGATGGCTGAACTACTAGCTCGTTATCGATTGGTGCTCCGGGGTTCTCATATTTTGGAGAGCAAACGCTTCAATCCACCAGCTCAGGGTTCGTACGTACTACAGATATATTCGTACTTTTGATGCTTGATACAACACGACTTATTCTTGAAACCCGGATAATTTTGGAGTGAGCGCATTCATATCTACGTTTGCATCAAATATTGATAAAAGGAAGTGGATGATATCTAATTACTTGTGTGGATGCAATAGTTCATCGTCTCATAAATTATTATCATCCATCGACGATACAACAACATCTACCGACGATACATCAAATTGCAACTCCGCTTCCTCTCTTGGTGCACCACTTCCTTCTACTCAACACAGAATATCAGCAGCTAAAGAAGATATACCAACAACTACAACAATGGATGAACATACGGCTGCCAAGTTATATGATCAAGCCATGCAAGGAGGCCGCAACAACAACGATGATACATTTCCCGATATCGAAACACCACTATCAAACGATACAACCATGATTGCCAGTAACATGACCACCTCACCCTCTAACAGTAACAGCTCTACTCCTAATCAACAACGTGAACGTACATTAACAGATGATACCAACACTTCACAAGAAAGTGTATCAAAACGTACTTTAGTTAGACTTATGCGTGAACAAGTTGATTTAGTACGTACCTTAACTAATACACAGGTGGCACAGAAGAAGGAATTAGAACGTATTAAGAAGGAGAATAAGAAGTTGGAAGAAGAAAGTAAGAATAAGGTTCCTTCTCCACCACCACAAACTCCACCAACACCGAGAGGTTCAAGATTGCAATTACCATCACATGTACAAAGAGGTGAATCAACAGATGATAACCGTTCAGTATTATCAAAGTCATTAGATTACTTCACTAATAAATCTCCAGGTAATACTAAAAAGTCTCGTCATCGGTCATCACGTCATCCAGATGCCAAGTATCATACTACATCGAATCGATTACGATCATATACTGGTGAATATTCGGCATCTCCAGGAAATTATAATTTTGAAGAACATACAATTACTAATAATAATCCCTCTATGGCATCTACAATTATGCCAAGTGCTATTGTTATTGATTCACAAAAGGCTAATAGTACTGGTGCATTTGGTGATGAGTTATATGGGCCAAACTATACAGGACCAGGTGCTGAACAGAATGGTTACTCTGCCGATCGTATAGAGATTACACATATCCCAGAACGGAATGTACTCAAGAATACGAATGATAAGAGTTGTACATCTAAAATGTGGTGGTTATTCTCACGATTGTGCACATTACTAATACCTGACTTCTTATTATGTTGTATTGGACGACATGCAAGGATTACAAAAGGTATGAGTGCCGAGGCTAAAAAGTCGGCAAGGTTGGCAAGGAAGGAGGCTAAACAGGCATGGCGTGAGAAGGTGGCCATCTTTATGATTATGATGTTTTGTAGTGCATGCTTCATTGGTGTTAGTGGTGTTATACCCATGTTTCTATGTAGAGAGACGACAGTGTTTACAATGGTAAGTAAAGAAGAGTAGAGAGAGTGATTAGTATCTTTATGTTCGTTTTGCTCACATCATATGTTCATATCCTCAATTACTCATTCAACCACACAGGATGAAATCAAGGCTAGAGATAGAGCTGAGGACTGGACAGTAATCTTTGGTTCAATCTATGACATCAAGGATTATGTAGATTTACATCCCGGGGGTTCAATCACACAGTTCATCGGCAAGGATGCATCAAAAGTCTTTCCACGCCGTCCTCCCGGTCGACTTCCCGATCAATGTGTCAACCGTGACAAGGAACTATCAAGGAAGCCAGTATGTGATGAGTTTGATGAAGTAGATCAACTTGTTGGTCTTCACTGCCATTCATCAGTTGGCTTTCGTGGCATTAACAAGAATATGGGAGAGTATGAGCGAGGCGTACTTGCCCATCGTCCTCAGAATCTCAAAAATGATCCACATACTGAATGGCTCATGATCTATAATCGTATTTACAATGTCACCCGGTATGTTGATTCACTCAAGGATGAAACTTCGGGTAAGATTGATTTGGATAGTGAGAAGGCATATCTTAGTGATGATTTGAATGGTTTGATTATCAACCGCAGAGGGCAAGATGCTACTCAGGTGTATGAGGCGTTATATGATGATGATGTAGCCCTATCGTGCCTTGATGACTTGTTCTATGCAGGTGTATTGGATGAGCCTGACAATATGTAAGTAGTCTTGATTGGGTGATATTGCTTGTACTCAATATTGAATGCGCTCTAACCTTTTATGTGTCTTGTCAACACTGCAGTCTCTGTCAAGCTCTCAACATTGTCATGTACTCGGTGATGATCATCATCGCTGCTGTGCTTGCTATCCAGTGCATCTGTTCACTGCTCTACATTGTAAGGATGAAGAGAACCATCAAGCGTGAGGACACTCGAAGCAAGATTATTGTCATGGTACCTTGTTACAATGAGGGTGACAAGGAGTTGCGCAAGACGATAGACTCTGTAATGGATACCACTTATCCCGATGATAATAAGGTTCTTTTGGTCATTGCCGATGGTAATATCACAGGCAAGGGCGAGCGAATGAGCACTCCTGAGACGTTGGCTAAGCTCTTGGGATACAAGGTCAGCCCTAACGATAAGCTCTACAAGTGTAAGAGTATTGGAGAGCTGACAGACAATCGTGCCAAGCTTTACTATGGTATCCACAAGGATGCAGGAAAGGAGCTCAAGTATCTTGTAATCGTCAAGTGTGGTACGTCGAGTGAACGGGGCAGTCCTAGAGCTGGTAACAGAGGAAAGCGTGACTCTCAGCTTCTATTCACTGGTCTGTTGAATCGTTACCATCACGGTCGAGACTTGAATGCACTAGATACTGCCATCAAGAATGCCCTCGAGCATATGCAACTTCCACTAGATGAGGTTCGATATATGATGGCAATTGATGCCGATACCCGAGTTGATAGAGACTCTATCTCTCACATGGCCTACAGTATGAACAAGAATGATCGTATTCTTGCTCTCTGTGGTGAGACAAAGGTTGACAACAAATCCCAATCCTGGGTTACGATGATCCAAGTCTTTGAGTATTATACAAACCATCATATGAAGAAAGCTTTCGAATCAGTCTTTGGGTGTGTTACTTGTCTACCTGGATGTTTCACAAGTAAGTTGTCTTGATGCTATTTGCTGTACTCTTTTTCCAATACTTCCTTTTGTGACTTACTAACATATACTTTGACTTCTTGCACCTCACTTGATATCAATATAGTGTATCGTCTCTTCAGTGATGATGGTCGTCCTCTTCTATCTTGTGATGATGTTTACCAACGGTATGCTACCAACAACGTCAAGACTCTGCATGATAAGAATCTATATCACCTCGGAGAAGATCGTATGTTGACGACACTTCTACTCCGATACTTTCCTGATATGAAGTTGTCATTTGTACCTGAAGCATCTTGCTACACTATCGTCCCACATACGTTCTCAGTGCTTCTAAGTCAACGCCGTAGATGGATCAACTCTACATTTCACAACATGCTTGAGCTTGTCCGTGTAAACACAATGTGTGGTGTATGTTGTCTATCCATGAAGAGTATTGTCATCCTAGATTTGATAGCAACTCTGATTCTTCCTGCAAGTCTCATCTATGTTGGATATATTGTATATATCACAGTATGGATGAAAGAGCCGCTTTCTCTTCTTATGCTCGTAATCTGGGGGATCGTTATCGGAGTCCAAGTGGTTGTCTTTTTACTCCGATCTCGTTTGGAGTACTGGTGGTGGTGGCTTATCTTTATGATTGCTGGAGTACCCGTCTTCTACTTCATCTTGCCACTGTATAGCTTTTGGCACATGGACGACTTCAGTTGGGGAACCACAAGACAAGTGAGTGGGTCGTCTAATCTCAAGTCGGCAAAGAGTAGGGATGAAACAGTTGCTGATTCAGATAGAGACAGTCCCAAAGGCTTTGAAGTAGTAGACTCTAAAATCTTTGATGCTGATGAGCATGAGAGGAATGCTCGAAGATCTCGAAAAGTTTCTAAGTCTGGCACTAAAAAGTCGTCGGCTGATGGATTGAGATTAAAGCCAAAGCTTCATAGCTCTACCCCTGTTGACTTGGATGTGGTCTCTGTAGATGAAAGTGATACAAGCAATACGCTTTATGATCCAAACAAATATAAAGATGCAAACGAGGCCAAGAGTACTCGAAGAAAGAGACGAGGAGAGTGCTAAGTCTGACTTGTTTCCGTGGCAGAGAAAGTTATTTTTGTTTGTTGTTATAGATTCAGATATATAATTTTATTTAGTGGATCTACTGTTTGTTGACTATCATCTATTGTTTAGACTATCAACCGTATCTTCTTGCACAAGGAGTAAGAGTAAGGTGAAACAATAGTACTTTGTGGAGTTGTGATGTGGAGTTGTGATCTTACTCATAATAAAAATGACAATTGCTGCGCCTTGGAGGGCTAGAACACAAAGTGGGGTGTATCTTTAGCAAATGCTAGATGTAGGCTTTATTGCTTTACAGTAACACTCTCATAATTTACACCACGCAATCATATCCCATTGGATTAGGGAATATGTATGTCAAACACAACATTCATGGATCTCCGGGTCGGCGGAGGTTTGGTGTAAGTATCTGTCCTTTTGTCGGCGTCGTCGATATCATCTGGCCTACTGCAAACTCACATCACAAATCTTAATCTTTACTCTCCTCATATCTTTTTCGTATCTTTAGAGGGGAGGCTACATGACACCATCTTCTTCTTTTACAATGGGACAACAATATCCTCCTCATCAAGTGAGTCCTACGTCCGTCACTGATACGTCCTATCTCTATAGTCAAGCGCCGCCGCCGTTATCGTCAAATCATCGTTCTACCAAATCGCCATCAAAAAGTCGTCAACCGCGTGGTTCTACTATCAAACTAGGTGGACATGGCAGTGGAGAGGAACAGCTCACGCCTCAGAATCTACGCGATAGTCCAGAAAGACTTGCAAAGGTGAAGACTGAGATGTGCACCTACTTTTTGAAGGGTGGAAGCTCTTGTTGTCCTTATGGAAAGAATTGTGAGTATAAATTATTATAAGTTCAAGTGTCTATTTTGATGTGTCATTTATAATTAGATTCTGCCGACGTGTCATCTGTAACCTCTTAATGCATCATGTTTGTATATGTATCTAACATCTCTTACTAAACATCTATGTATCAAACAATTCAAACAGGCAACTATGCACATGGCAAACATGAACTTAAAAACAAACATACCTCTCTCCATCTTATGGAGAGCTCTGGTCAAATTGCCTGTGCTAGTACATACCTATCAAGGCCTTGTATGACGTGGGTTGCTACGGGAGCTTGTCCTTTTGGCCGTAGGTGTGCTGCAAGTAAGTTTGTTATGAGTATCACTTGATTGTATGAGGATACGCTTGTCGGTATCTTTTTGTGTTCAAAGATAATGTACTACACTGTTTATCGCCTTCTACCATATCATATTTCATTATAGTCCATGATCCAATGGTTGCAGGTCTAGAATCCAATCCCTCCTGGCTACCAGCGGCTACATCTAAGACAAATGCTCGCGTCATCATTGATAGGTTTACTCTCCATAACGATAACATCGTACATCAAGAGAATCCTCTCATTCAACAGAGTATTTGGGAACACTGCCGTCCTTCTCAGAAAGGCATTATTACCTCGTTCACATCAGGTCAAGTGGATGTTGAACAAGTATGGTTGGATACCTACCGCATTTGTTCCAACAGTGGTACTTCTGCGTTCAACGTTAAGAAGATGATGTCGGAAAAGATATCAGAGCTTCAGAAGCTTTGTATCGTTCGTAAACTACGTTCGGGTGACTCTGGTATGTTGTCAAGGGATTATCTCTTCTCTCCAACTCATTCACTCAACAGTGAGTTGTGCATGATCCTCCAGGAAAGGTACTTTCTCTTGCCTGATGTAAATTATACGAGCGCTGGTGATGTATCTGTCACGGACTGTGTGAAGGAAATTTCAGCTGATGAATATGAGGCAAGGACAACTCCTTGGACAATTGGGCATTCATTTGATCCAACCAAGGTAGTAACTGCTCATGAAGTTGCCTTTGCTCCAAAAGGTGATCATAGTGCAAATGTGTCTATCTGGTTTGATGCTGAGCCTATCAAGCTCGAGCCATCTCAGATCAAGCGTAGTCGTCGTCTAAAGCAAAAGAAGAAGAGTGCTGCCAAGCATACCGCTCCCAACGCTAATGGTGATCTAATCTCTCGTACAACCAACACAGACTTTCCTTCTGGGTATCCTGAGATTGATCCCTTCGTGTGCATGTTACCAGCCAAGAATGATGATGAAAGCCATGGACTGATTATGTCAATCATTGAGCACCGTATCAACTGCATTATTATCGAAGACTGTTCCTCGTTTGTGACTGAAGAGCAGATTGCAATGGTATATGCGGGCTTGAATAAACTCAAGGAGTCCTTTGTTAGCTTGTTCAAGTTCCACGAGAAGAATATGTGGCCAAAGCGTGAGGGCATGACCCAGATTAATCGATCCACAATGGCTCCTCCGTCAAACACTATGCCTTACATTGGCTCGGACAAGACTTCGCCATGTATCCATAACTGGAAGTCTTTTGTTGAGACAATTGGCTTGATGAATGCCAGTACTGATGCCATGCCTACAAGCGACGCCGACAGTCGTCGTTTGGACACATTCAAGTCCTTCTGCAAGTCGAGTGGCAAGTCTACTCTTCCTCGTATCAAAGCTTGGTGGGCATATGATGCGTCGTATGACACGTGGCGTGAGGTAGTCCTTAAACTACCTGAGAATGGCAATTGGCAGGCTGCTATCCGTCTCCACGAAAAGAAGAAAGCACTTAACTCGACTACTACTGGTGCTCGTGATACTCCATTGAGCACTATTCATTTCGTTCAAAACGAAACAGTCAACAGCAAGAAGGTATAATTTGATCAATTATATTACACATGAGGACCAAGTCCGACCAACCAAGCAAGATTTAAAAGGTTTGGTTTCATACTAACAAATTTCTCCTTGACAGGGAGAGATTTGCCAGGGGGATTATTCAAGTTTGGCCACAAGTTTGGCCAACTAATCAAGATGCACGCAATCAAGGATTAACACGATTCCTGCCTTAATTTGGTTCGTCATCATCACAGCTTCCCTTTGTAAAGGGTATCGGGGGTTTCGCATCATTCCATTGGATGACTAGCATCCTACATTCATCACACTTAGCGACTAAAAGATTCCTTAATTTAGTTTGCTCGGTGCATCATCGCAACATCTGAGTTGAAATATGATAACAGTTATCATTAAGTAAACTAATACACCTTTCACGCTTAATGTTCACTATATATTATTGTTCATGTATCCTATGTTCATGAGAAAAGTTGCCAAGCTTCTTCATATGCCTTGAGATTGAGACTATGTTCTTGATTTCCATAAGTAGATGAATCATCATTTGTCACTGCATCTCTCTTCTCGTGCAGGTAGTTTACGATTGATTGACAAGTATTGATATTCAGCTGTATCATCTCCTTATCAAACTTGTTCAACAACTCTTCCAATTGATGAGTATCCTTATCATCAACAGCTTCTCTTCCGGCGGCAACCCCAGCAATCATCTGATCTCTCCATGCAAAACCATTCCACTCAGTTGATTGCCCTGTGTATCCTCGGCAAACTAGATACCTCTCCGCTGACGCGGGTCTTGATAAAACAGGCTTGACAAAGGTCAGTTGATCAAAGCAGCCATATAAATAATGTAGCATTTGTCGCGTTGATTGATCTTTATTTCCGAACATTTTCAATAAAAATGTACCCCTGGGTGCAAGAAGCGTCAATGCTGCAGCCGTTTGAGAAACGATAATCTTGTGCGCTATTGATTCCTGATCATTGGAATTGCGTTGGTTATCAAACCCTCCATCTGCAACTACAAGATTGGCAAGAGGTTTGTTATTGTTGATATCTCCTCTGTCAGTAAATAAAGTTGTGGTTATCTCCTTTTGTAATTGAAGTACATTATCCCAATCGTATATGGTCCCGGTACCATCGGCGCCGTTACATACATGATAATGCAACTTTTGACGACTTGCACTACTGTTCTTGGCATTCAATGTATTATTAGAGTCAAGATGATATCGTTTCAAATGCTCTAATTTCCACTGAGCACCTTTTCCGTCGGCATTCGTTCCTAGTAGACTCATACCAAATCCATAACATGGTATTCTACTGTTGTTGGAATATTGCTTTTTTTCATCGTTATCTTGTATATTAGTAGCTGGATGAACATGACGATATAATATATACTCGCTGAATCCGCCTGGTGCACCGCAAAGGTCTACAAATACAAAGTCAGGCTGTTCATCTCGTTGTTGCTGTTGCTTTTGTTCATTATTCAGTGATGGTGATGTCAATATAAATCCTAACAGTGCATCAATATTGGCAAGTTTAATAGCCGATCTGTTAATAAACTGAGAGAAACCCGATGATGATTGTTGTTGTATATTATTATACTTTCGTTTCCTCTTATGCTTCTTCTTCTTACTCTCATTCTTTGAATAAGTTAGACCTAATGATTCATATGGGTTACAAATTGATCGAGCTTGTCTAAATTCATATTCTGGAGTAGTTGTATGAGTACTATAGCTATTACTATCATTGATGGCATCTGCACATGATTTGGCAGCTGGCATTAGTTGTTGTTTAATTTCATTTAATTCAGATAGGAGTGAGTTGTGTGATGGCTGATTAGTAGAGGATATGTCTGTGTTGTCGGCCTTGCTTACACTATCACCATTAACATCATGAGAAGATGTGTTTGTGTTGCTATCTTTGCTTATACTGCCTCCATTATTAGCATCATATCGACTTACCCATTTAAAGGGAAGCCAACTAGACTGTATACTTGATAGTTGTGGCTCTTCTATTGTGCTCTCTGTACATGAACTTGAGAGTTGTTGCTTATCGATAATTGTGTTAGTATCATACTTCATTGCAACAACATCTTTGGGTATATTTTTGTGCTTACTTCTTCGGCCCATAGCTCTACTGTAATCCCAATGTAGATTAGTGATGTAGGTACATATAATCTTAAGACTGGTAGTTAATTCCCCTTCTACCCCCATAAACATACCTTGATACTTACTACCTACCACAACTAAACCTCTCAACACCACGCAGCTAGCCTAGCCACAGACATAGAGGATTTAGCGATACAACGAAACGTCACCGAAATCACCAATTGAACTGATCTATTTAACACTAGAATTGCTACTAGTTAATCAATACAGATACTAAGTTCCCATCATATCATTGAGGTGAGATTATGACTCTAATAAAAGTATGAGATACCTCCCACCTTTCACTCACTTTGAATTCTGAATGAAAAATGAAAGGAAACGCGAGTTGTTTGTTTGACTCTGTTTGCTTGACGGCTGAACTCAAACAGTAAATAAAGAATAATAATTTGGGTAGGTGTTAGTATTATTGTTCTTCTTGTGACCATGAGATACCGTAATAATATATATTATGCCTTTTGATGCATTGCAAAGAAAATTATATGCTAGACTTTCTTTACTTATCTACTTATACTGATTTTCGCCGCGCATTTAATAGACTAAAAGACAATAGGAGGTAGTTGCGGAGTTAGAAGATCCATTATATATACCACCACAAAAATAAAATATGAACAATTCTTCAGGTAGTAGTGACGAGATACAGCGCAATGATGATGATGATGATAGTATTGACAGTGGGGATGATGATTTCGCTGGTACGGTTCCATTAGATGAAGATGTGCTGAAACGCCTGAGGAATAATGATCCTAAACTAACTGGGTTGGAGATTGAGATACGTGATGAAGATATGACTAGTAGTATTGATTGGCAAAAGGACGGTAAATACATCTCTGAGAATAAGAATCTGAAGTCTGTTTATCTTGACGAATGGTCAACTGATCCCAATGTGGAAAATATCAAAGCACTGTTAAGAGCAATCTCTTGCAACAGATCAATAAGATGTATAGATTTCGGCCAATGTTCAATTAATCACGGGGACATGATTGAGATCATCACGCCGTTCTTACAAAACAATGCAAGAATACGCACTCTATATATGAGCAACCTAGAATTAAATGACAAGTCTGCACAGCTTCTTTCATCTGCTCTAGCAAGTTGTGCTGGTTCACTTCGGCGGCTCGATCTTCATTGCAGCCTTGGAATGAGCAATATGTCAGCAGGAAGGATCGTTGCGTCATTGGATAACCTTCATGCCAGTCTGAAAGAAATAACAATGACAAACAGTGGTGCATTGAATTGGGGAAGCTGCTACAAAATCCGACATCAATGTTAGAGGATCTAAATCTTGGACACAATGAAATCTGCAATGAAAGCGCATTTGTCTTAGGTGGTGCAATAGCCCGGAGTAAATTGAAGGAGATACACTTGAATGAAATCGAGTCTATAACCTCTCTTGGTTGGATTGCTCTTGCATCTGGTATTGTTGGCTGTTCTTCTATAGAGGAGATTGAAGCCAACTACAACGACGAACTTTGTGATGAAGTAGCAGTAGTGCTCGCAAACGCCCTCGTTGTGAACCCTTCATTAGCAGTGCTCGATCTAAGACACAATAGTATAGGCGATTCAGGGGTCATGGCCATTGGATATGGTCTTGCCAGCAATACCACATTGAAGAATCTTGATCTGAGCCATAGTCGATCGATTAGCAGTGCTGGATGGCGAACCTTCTTTGGTATACTGAGAAATAGCAACTATTCATTAGAAAAGCTATTCCTGTCTGACAACAATATTGATAATGAAGGGGTGATAGCAATAATTGATACATTTGGAACCACATTAAAGCTTTTGCGCTTTGTGCAAAACCCTCTAATTACTATTGTTGGGTTTCGGGCTTTAGCCACGTTAGTGTACAGACCCAACTCTTGTTTGGAGAATCTGGACATATCACCCGCCGTTGGCATAATTGATGAAGTGATGCTTAGTTTTGCAAATGCTTTGGTCAACAACAACACTATGAAAAGCTTGTATTTAGGCAATAGTCTGAACATCACTGGGCTGCGCTGTCAAATGTCCTCTGTAACAAAACTGATATTGAAAGTATTCGTACTTCTAACCACACACTACAGGAAGTTTGTTGGTCACTTGAAGATGCCCCTTATGACCTAGTTTCATGCTTGCAATTCAACAAAACCGAGGACAAGGGTGGAGTTGCTCGCCAAAAGATTATCAACTATCATTTCTTGGATGGAGAGAGTAATATTGATAAGTTTGTGAACATGGAGTTGACTGAGCTGCCTCAAGCAATCTCTTGGATTGGCCGAAATGATGCCGGTTTCTCTCTACTATATAAGCTATGCAAAAGTGTACCAACTCTGTTTGATTTTGAGAGTAAGGCAAAAGCAGCAGAATGCAGAAAGAGGAAAGCTGATGGATTATAGGCATCTTCTTTATTCTAGAGGTGCACAATGTACCACTATAGCTAACCAGTTCACCTGCAAACTTCTACTCGATACATCAATCTCAAGACCGACTTAAGTAGCTCATATGTACTGATATCGGCTTTGCTCGACAATAGTCAAATCGTTACAACCCTCAGAATAGATAGTATGTCTGGCAAACTCAAACAAAACTGAGGAGGAATCGACTCGCTAGTGTTTGTGAGTGAAGTTAGCTACATATGTTCATCATTCATCCCCAAGCTTCTTGTAAACTATAATGTATAACCAATTCACCCCTAACATTAAAACAATCATATAAATCACCTAATAATTCATCCGGAGCCGGCACGAATGCTGCATTAATATATAAGAATAATGAACTTGATGATACATTACTATTATTACTAGTACTAGATTGTAACTTTAATATCTTTCGTAGAAATGTGTTGGCTACAGCGAATTTATCATTTCGGTTCATCAAAAATTTGGATTTCTTAAGTATTGGTGCACTTCCTACTGCTACTAGATGTACTTTAATCTTTTGTGGTTTTGGTTTTGTTGTACTATTATCAGCTGTTGTTGTTTGTTTGGAAGCTTCTTTTGGTGGAGTTAGTTGTGATGTTGTTGTATTATTGTTATGCTGGTCTTCGTTCATAGGGGAATCTTTTGCTTGTGATTTAGACACTGTGGTATTATTATCTGACCTTATTGCATTTGATTGTTGCTGGTCGTCAGTGGTTGGTGATGTTGTCATAATTAGGTTGTTCTCAGTATAATATTATTATGAGAGTACAATAGAGATCTCTTCAATTTGTTGCTGTAGGTTGTTGTTATGTAAAGAATATAAGGGTACCCAGACCGCAGCCTCTATCTTAATCACTCCTACTCTCCGATATTATATCAATACGAGGAGACGGCTACTACTCTATATCATCATCAAACGTGATATGATACTCGACTATATTTTTGCCAATTTGAGCTACCATCGAATTCCAATAAGTAGTTTTCTTTGTGTGAAATCTATTCACATCATTTTGCCTCGATTTTGTGTTGGTATTCAGGATATTATCAGATATCATATCGTATATCGTATTGCCCTTTAGTAATAAATATACACATAATATAGCAATATGCAATTGACAGTAAAGACCCTCAAGGGTGGTAAATTTACCATTGAGGTTGAGAATTCGAATACTGTTGCTGAAGTTAAGACTGCCATTGTAAGTTTTATTGTTTGGTATTGAATGAGATGGTGTAAGATTTTGATATTGGATTGGATATTTGTACTCCGTGGACATTAAAAGCCGGTGGTGTACTATTATATCTTGGAAATTGTGTATCGCCTTGACAATATGTGATAGGAGTCGAGGTATTATACTTATCGGCCTTCTCTGACATTTTGAGGGCGGATCTTTGTGGTTGGTGGGATGTAATTGTATAGGTGCAAGAGTGTGTGTTAAAGGTATGGTGAGGTGGTTATATCACCAGTATGTTGGAATGTTGAGCATGATATCTTTATGTTACGATTTACCATGGAGGTTTTCAATCATTATAAACAGCGTCTAATACATTCCATCTCATGTTTACTGCACACAAAAACAACTACAATTATGATCAAAACACAATCCATTGGGAACTTTATACACACACATATGTACACAAACAACAATACAATAATGATGAGTATAGGAAGGTGCCAAGTCGGAATTGCCCGCAGCTAGTATGAAATTAATCCATTCAGGGAAAGTTTTGAAAGATGATGATAAGATTGATAGTTGTAATATCAAACCAAATGATTTTCTAGTTGTTATGATTGCCAAGGTGAGACAGAATGATAAAAGAAGAAGGAATTGTGTCTATATTATCGAAATATTAATACACAATATCAAAGTTTGTATTTGTTTAT
>Ga0214478_101020_pt1 | contig 15086 bp, 8 predicted proteins | sample M1_20Mar14CPVII9_2_FD_178001 | JGI IMG/M metagenome (GOLD analysis project Ga0214478, IMG submission 178001) | Marine eukaryotic communities from Monterey Bay, California, United States - M1_20Mar14CPVII9sort6BwellD7 | ecosystem: Environmental > Aquatic > Marine > Unclassified | place: USA...
TTGTATTTTTTGATGCATAAAACAGAGGGTGAGAATAGCCACCACTTAGCCTCTAAATAGACTTGCAAAACCCAACCTAACGGCACAGAATCATTGAATAGGTTGTTATGAACGATATTAGTGACGGCGGCTGGTAGTAGTCGGCATATTGCAGTCGTCGATGACAACTATAGTGAAGGTGCTGTCATTGTACATTTACCTAATAAAATCCATAATATATTCCACGTCCAAATATTTTCACAAAAAGATACCAAATAATTTCGTATCGGTAGAAATTTAACTGTCGAACTGACTGTGACATGACCAAAAACTGGGGCCGGGTATCCTTTTTTGCAATGATTTATACAGTGGCCCTCACTCACAAAAATGTCGAATGATCGGCCATTGCAATAAAACTACATGGAATAAGGGCCTAAAATTGCAGAAGGCTCCTCTACTACATATTTGTAGTTCACATGCCGAGCTATATTGTCTAGATCGGCCTGGAAAAAATCGCCTATTTTTTGTTAGTAAAAAAGCTTAGCAAAACAGTTTTTACTAAATAACTTTTTTTCTATTAATAATCGTCGCCTATGCGTACCATATTCGGAATCAGCGTGCAAAACTGCATCGGATAGGATGTCTCCCCTTCTATAATTCGACGATTGTGAGACCTTCATATTTCAGATTTGTTAGTGATTTTGCCTCTTTTTTACTACGCCCGGCCCCAGTTTTTGAGGATACCGGCCTCATGTATAAGCTTTATCGGGCCGAGAAGAGATACACCCATGCAACAATATTATAAGCACAACATAAATAGAAGAAGAGAGAATATAATATGTTTTATATCAAATCGCCATCAGGCATATTCAGCTAATGTACTGTATTATGAAAACAGTTCAGTAAAGGATAGGATAATCAATAACAATAATGATGATATTATTGAGAAAGAGCCAGAGTTCTTTGTAAGAGAAGCTCTATTTGTCCATCTTAGTCCAGCAGCCAAGATTTTAACTGAGGAATTCTATGCATATAGAACCAACTTTATCACATTTCAAATAGAACGTCTAAAGACTGTCTTATCATTAGAATCTACTTTTCCTAATCAAGATCCCAGCTCGTTGAATTACAACAAACGGATAAGACGACCATTGCAACAAATGTTGGTTGCTTGTGAAGCAGACGGAGGCAAGGTTATTGGTTTTGCTGAAGTAGATGCTCGTCCTTTGGGCAAGAATGATGATGGAACAACGAGAATATCCGAAGATGGAACATCATCAGACAATAAACTTAGATCATACATGTACAATCTTGCAGTAGACAAAAACTGGAAGAGAAAGGGTGTTGCTTCTCAGCTTGTCAAAGCGGCAGAGCAGTATGTAATTGATATGCATGAAGAATGTGTAGAGAATATACTCTACCTCAGAGTTAGAAAAAGTAATGAAGCAGCGATTGGGTTATATAAGAGCTTGGGATATCGTGAAATGGACCCTCTATCAATTGATTTAACTTATCAAGACATAAATAGTGGTTCACTTGAAGAAGGTGAATTGATTCTGTTTTCAAAAAATTTGCCAGTGGATGAATTCTGTGATATATAAAATCTATTAGGATAGAATTTATATCCTTGTGCAACACAAATTATACATGCAGTTAATGTTTATCATTTCAAAACCGCATCTCTACTGGTCTCTTCCTTTATTGGTGATGAAATCTCTTCCTCGTCCAGATGTTGTACCTCTGGTATCTTTAAACTCACTGCTTCTGAGCCAATTGTGTTCTCGTCAAAGTCATCAAATGCTACAGGAAAGAGCTCGTCATCTGGGATGACACATTCGTCTTCAGTGCCAATTATACAGTATGTTTCGTGCTCTGGTTCTTCAGTCGAGTATTTCTTTGCACTTCCAGCCAATACCGAAAGAATAAATGTCCACACTAATCCTGCTACACTTAAAAATGGTATTTGTAAGTCTGTAGGGACATAACAGAATTGAATGTATTGCACTGGTATCCAAAAGAGTAAATTCCTCTTCATTAATGGAATGAAATTATCTTTTGCCCTTTGTAAACCATCGTCAAAATCAAGCCCTTGTATATAGGCAGTAAATGTGAAGAAGACTGGATAGTAAAAGAACGGAACAACAATGAGTTGACTCGCTAAGCTCCTTTCCATTGCTGTTAATGCTGAGATATCGAACAGCTGCGTAGCTCCTATTGTTGCCAATGTGTTGAAGAGAAATTGACCCTTACATAACTCCACAATAATGGGAAAGACATAGTGTTGAGCAGCGCGATAAGTCGCATCAAAAGCGGCAAATGAGCTCCCTCTCGATGGGTTGTATTCGCCATCTTCTCTCCCTTGTGCTATTGCATCTCCTGCTGTTGCCAAACACGCTCCGGTGATCATTTTTGTTGGTAAAGGGTAATCACTAAGTGTAGACATATACTTATCAAAGATATTAATTGCAGCTGGATTAGTACTTGTTGCAACTAAATTATTAGATATTGATTCTTGTAGAGATGAATGAGATATAAAGGGCGCAGTATAAGTGTGTATATCACCAATACCAAAGGAAGTCACCGATTGTATAAATGTAGTTGTACTACATACTATCATTATTGTCACTATATGGTGCTTCATGTTTGGATAAAATATTGTGTTGTATTATATTTGTCGTATCTATTGATAAATGATAAGTTAAGGTGAATGTAGATATGCTGACTATCAAAAGAACTTAGCAAGTAAAGACCTGCACTAATGAACAATAAAAATGGCTAGAGCAATCTACGGTTTATTGTTGTGCTACTATTGAAGCTGCACCTCTATTGAATGGTTGCCATCTTGCTTTTGTGCATTTGCATTGCATTTTGTATGTATATGGATTTGCAACACGTGTCCTACCCCTGTTTTCTTATTGAAGTAGATCTGAATATTTATTGGAGGATTGTCATGTATCTTTATTATCCTCCTCTTGTTTAACGCACACCTCTCGAGAGTTTGGGCATCTGAGATTTAATAATATGTGCACAACATTATTATTACTCGGTTTCTTATCATTGTCATTGGTATCATCCTTCTCCTCCAATACAATAATATATCAAACACATAGATTTCATTCATCGTCCACAGAACTATTCGGTACTATCCGCTTCGTAGGAGATGCTACAGCAAGTTATAATACTCCACCTATAGCAATATCTACAGAGGATGAATTATCTCTATCTCAATTTTTATATACTTCGGCATCCGACGAGGTATTATGTGGAGCACAAACGAATACATTGTTGGAAGATGATGGTAGTGGCGATCAGTTGTGGAGATGCCAGCAGGCAGGAGTTGAATGGTTCGGTATGACTGTGTTGCCAATCTTTATAAACAGGTAAATTTGCGTTTTGCTTCAATGAACACATCTTATGCAGAAATGATCTTACTTAAATACATTCTCAGAATTGAAAAGAATGAAGATGAAGATACTGGAAAAGTTATTGTATCAATTATTGAAGCACAAACAGAGGTTGAAAATGGTGGAAGGTTAGGTAATACGCTTGCAACTGCAATGAAGAAGAGCAACTTCGAGGGGAGGAATGCAGTTTCTTGGACAGAACAAACTACCAATGATGATGATACTGCTATGAAGAGTTATAATATAGAAGGGAGTCTACAACTGACATTGACAATTGACTTGCCGAGATACCTTCCCATTCCTGTGAGTAAAATGAAGTGCCTTCATATATATCTCCCCTTACTTCGCTCATATCCACATTAATCTTTCAATGATTCGCAGCCTGGATTTAATACTGTCGGAAGCAAGATTGTTCAAACGACCTGTAAAATAAGACTGAAGCAGAACTTGGAGGACATATCAAATGCTTACTTTCAGTGGCACTCTTCACAAGATTCGTTAGAAGAAACAGCAGAGATTTCTACTATTGACACTGATCAAATATCGACTAGCAAAGGAGCGAATATCAATGTAGAAGAAGAGGATAACAACAACAGTATATCCGAAGATAGTGACAACCATGTTGAATCATCAACTACTGCTGAGAGTAACACTATAGCAGTCAGTGATGATACTGCTTTGGAAAACAATATTGGTAAAGATGACGATAATATTATATCCGAAGAAGGAGACGACAATGTTGTTGAAAGTAACAGCGAGAGTGATAACAACGAGGGTGAGAGAATAAGAAAGCGTGATATTCTCAAACGAACACTACTAGGCATTATAAAGTAGCTTTTTTCTATAACTCCAATCTCTTAAAAGTTGAGCATGCATAATGAAATCTAGCTTACTGATCGACATACTTATGTATGTACTTATTCAAGTGCTCACTTCTTACTCCTAACCATAACTGACGGAACCATCGGACCGGAAGCTTTCTTCTTTTTGGGGGGAACAAGAACGGGGGTAGGTGCGGGCTCTGGTGTTGGTTCAACAACAATCGGCTTGGGCTTTGGCATATTCTTTGACTCTGCTGGGGTTGGGTCGCTGTTTGGTACAATAGCAGCAACAGGAGGCTGAGGAGGAGGAGGGGGAATACTACCCATCATACCATACATAGGTTGTGCCACAAAAGCTGGAGAGGACATCATGTTGGGAGGTGCCATCATACCATTTGGTGGCATTGTCATCATCTGTGGTGGTCCACCCATCATCATTTGTGGTGGCTGTGGTGGATGTTGTTGTTGTAATGGTTGTGGTGCTTGTTTTTCTTCTGGCTGTTCCTCTTCTCCTTCCTTGACGTATGAAAAATTAAAGCCACCAGATGATTGCTGTTGTACTGGTACTTGGGGTGGAGGTGGCATGGGAATACTGTTTGACATCATCATTTGCATTATCTGATCAGCAGCGACAGAAGGTTGAGGTGGAGTTTGTTGAGCCTGATTCACCCCCAGCATCGCCTTTAACCCCGCTGATGCACCTGCATCTGTACTTGTGTTTGCGACTGGAGCAGCTATTTCATTCTTAACTCCAAGCAAAGCTTTGAGTGCACCCTCATCTTTCTTTGCATTACTCTTTGCGACCAATTTCTTCCACTCAGTGAAGCCTTTCTTAGCATTTCGTCCGTAATTTGTAAAACCTTTATTGTCCTCAGGTGGTCCTTTGGCTTGCTTCCAAGCTTCTTGCCTATTACCTCCACGAGCATTAGAGCCAGATCTAGGATTAGCAGATCCCGACCTGGGTGGCGATGCCCAAGGTTTCTTGGGATCACGTCCAGACGGTGTTTGTGCCTGTCCATTGCTCTCAGCTTCCTTTGCTGCAACATCATTGGTGGTAGTCACTGGAGCAGCTTGAGCGTCTACTTTGATATCTTTCACCAGCTTATCCATGATAGCCTTTCCTGAGCCAACCGGCATTGCATTGTCGACCACACTCTTACTGTCGGCGGCAGAAATCTTTAATAGATGATTCCAAACACAAAGCTTTCCACGAAAGTTGCCACATGTTCCCTGCAATGTTGAACCTCCAATGAATTCTTCATCCATCACTACCTCTACACAGCCCTCAGAAGCATCGTGGATAGCAACAACAGTACCCCTTGCACCAAATGGGACGCCGTTAGCACATAAATTAGCAACTCTATCTCCAAGCTCAGGTGCGGCACTAACACTATGTTCCGAGGCAAGCAAAACATCGGTGGCAGCAGTCGACCCTTCACGATATAAGGCAGAAGGAGGAACCTTAACATTGCTTTCCTTCACTGTACCGTCTTTTTCAAGGGTAGAAGATCTCACGTCAGCAGCTCGTTGTACGGCATGAACTGCCGCAATAGGCATAGCCTCCGTGGTATGTGGCAATCGGGGCATAGTTGCAGTCTCGCTTGCCTTCAACCATTCCAACACAGAGGCACACATTTTTTCACCCTTCAATGGGCCGAATACACGTTTTGCATCATAAGAACGTTCCTCTGGTGCTTTCGCTAAAGCTGCGAATAGTTGAGGGAATGCATTCTTGTAGGCTGCAACGAGCCGCACAGCCTTTGGGGTATATTCCCACATTACTCTCTGTCTTTCTCCTCCATCTGAATTTGATTCATCGTTGGTAGACATTCGCTTGCTTCCAACAACCAACACTGTATCTCCTGCCGACCATGCCTGAGCGTCTTTCTTCTTTGATTTCTGAGATGCAGGATCTTTCTTAACCCTAGTGTAACCTAACACACATCGCTTGTCTTTGTACTTCAAGTTCAGGCCAAGATCATATTTTCCAGGGTTGAAGAACAAGTTGCCTGTAACCTTACCAAAGATCCTCGGATCGATACGAAGCACCTTAGCAGCATCGCTAGCTGAGATGTATGACTCTTGGACGCTCCTTGCAATTGCTAGGCCGAAAGGAGGTTCTGGAGGTATAACTTGCACTCGTACACCAACTTTATCCTTATCGTTGGTGGTCAGGACAGTACCACAGCAGCCTCTGTACTTGCCCTTTGTCAAAACAACACGAGTCTTTGAAGGGAATCGATCCTTCAATGTCATGGGACCTCGCTCCATGAATCTCGGGTCTGGAGCAGGAGAAGTTGATAGTGCTATCTGAAGAGGAACATCTGCCTCTTCCTGGCCAAACAGCTTCTTAGAACTCCCATCGACGGGTGATGTTTTCATACCCTGAAGAGGTACGACCTTCAATCGGATCTGTACTTCATGAATTACAACACCACCAGATCCTGGATAACTAGCACCAGCAACATACTGTTCTACCATTGTTGTACTAACAGAGTTCCATCGCTCTACTTCAGGTGGACTAAACTTACGAGTCTTTAACTTCTTTTTTACCATTCGCACCTCGCAAGAAGAATCTGAGACTGCCACAACCTTAGCCTCATGCATCATTGGCCAATTAACATAGATTGTTCTCCCGATGAGATTGCCAGCAAGCTGTGTAGCATCGGGTAACTCTGGGAGGGTGTGCATTGTTAGAATCATGTTGGGATATTTGGAAGGAAAGCCAAAGCAGTTAACACCAGCAGGACGTAATTCAACCTTTTCAATGGGAAGAACATTAAGCGATGGGAACCCAGGGTATGGAATCTTAGTACCAGGGATGAGTTCAGGTTTGAATGATACAGTTGATGTGCTGTGATTCTCCATTACATCTACACGGGAGTTGCATTTGATAATATTTGGTAGGCCAATATCACGATTGCAAGATGGCACTGTGTCGTTTATTGCAGCATCATAAGTATAGCAAAAGACCTTTCCAACACGATTTCGATGACGTTCATCGGCGGTGAGAGCCGAGTCAGGACAATGCTCTGCAATGGCTTTCTTTAGTTGATCTCCATCAATGAATGAGAGGATATTTACTCCTTCCCAAGGGTTACTAATGATTGATTAAATGAAACAGATGGTAAGTTATCAAGTTGAATATAAGTATGCACTCATAGTAATAAAACTCAATTACTTACCGCTTTCCATTCATATCAACAACAAAGTCTTCTGGATAGAATTGCTTGATTGGGGAATCAGGAGAACACATCAATTTCCGATAAACCTTAGGTACTAAGGAAGATGATGCAGGTGGCAGACATCCCATGAGTTGTTGGAACGGTAAGAGTGGAGCTCCCACTTCAAACTTAATGCTGTTAAACACCTCTGGGAGATTAGTGAGATCACTAATCATTGGACCATAATGATATGGGAAGAACCAACCCCAAGATATACAACCTCGGTAGTAGTAAGCAAGACACCAAATTAAACCCTCAATGTAGGATTTTCGAAGTGCCAAATGCCCTTCAACATCTGTGGGCTTTAGATGAAGCTTTTCAAAGTAGTACCTTCCCTTGTGATCTTTCTGGGAAGCGTTCATTGGTTTCCATCCTTCTACTGTCTTTTTGCCATTCACTGAGATATCTGCCATCATATTTTGAACCATTGACATGTAATCACCTTGCTTCGATTCTTCCTGAGCATTCAATTCCATATCAGTCGGTGTTCTATTAGTTTTACCATCACGTTTATCCCACCTGCGTTGTTTCTTTAACATTACAACTTCATTCTTCGCACGTTCCTCAAAGATATCAGATTCGGCTGCTCCAATCACCTTCAAGAAAGCCTCGAGCCTTGCGGCATCAGGAATTTCACCAGCGTTTGTTAAGTATTGACCCTGTCCCCATTGTGCCCTTTGTTCATTATAAGTATCGAATAATAAAGTGAAGGCTCCATCACCAATATCAAGAGTGGGCATGTGAGGCAAAAAGTCATTACCCACAAGGAACGTCATAAAGACAAAATCATCAATCAACCTTTCTAAATCATAAGTGGCAGGGTCAAGTTCATATGCAAATTCCAATTGAAGATATTCACGAAGAATGGATAAATGAAGCAGTTGAAAATCCGATTGTTTCGTAAACTTCTTCACCTCCTTCAATGCATTATCATTCCGGCTAAACCCTCCACTGAAGTCAATAATCTCACGGAGTAAAGTAAAGTGTGGCTCATGTGATACCAACCCAAGCATGATAAGATCTGCATCCTGCCCATACATACAGTGACGAGTATTCGGTTGATATCCCGGTTGATTCCTCATATCACGAATATGTTGCATAATCTTATGCTCTCCCTCACCGGGTACCTCGGGACCTGAAAAGATGATGCTCAAATTTCTCCACAAGGGATCTTCTTTAATCTTTTTACGGATAAAGTAACGAATACAATTAGATATACGCAGTAAGAACTCGGTACCTGGAGTGATACAATTGGAATCAAATGCTCCAGAGTATGGGTCAACATCAGCACCTACATCGGCACCATCCACCGGCATAATACGCTGTGCCTTTGTAGCCTCTGCTAAATCTTTCGCAGAACGGAATCGACGTGAACGTTGCTGATTAAGTTTCGCACGCGGTGCCACTCCATCAATAGCCATGTATACTGATACTTTTGGTTTAACGATTTGTGTAATAATACGATCCAAATCTGATTCATTATCAATTAATAATATTGGAGAAAGATAATGTCATAATAAATATCAGATATTAATTTCAAAAATTGTACACATCATATACACATATCATATACAATATACAATACACTTACAATGCATAATCCCAAGAACCATATCACGTTCAGTTAAAACATCTGATACATCTAAATGATTAGGATGGGTACAACCGTGGATAATACCATTCATATCTAAATACAAATGATCAAACTCCGGTAGTAATGCCTCATTTGTAATTACTTGATTAATTTTAGGATATCTTTCAGATAACCATCGATAAAACTGTACAGTATAGTATGGAATTGTATTAGTAAGGTTTATAGATATGTTTAGAGATAGTTATATGAACGATGAGCAGCAGCATACGTAGGTGTCTAGGTATAAAAAATCATTGACATCACGACAAATATTATTGGGTATCGGCCCATGATCCGCAATCTACTAAAACGTAATAAACATACCTTTGGTACACCCATTTTTGCAACTTATAGATGATATATAAATCTCTAATCCTTGCCGTCCTTCAGTCGGTATACTTCTTAAACACTATTTAAGAGTATCTATCGTACGATATCGTAGCCCGTTCGTTCGTTAGAAATTTATGATGTCGGTCGGTTTGATTGAGAGTTAAAGCAAATGAGTTTTGTATGTGATACCGGAGTCCAACGATCACAGTCTTCAGATAGTTCGTACTGGTTGTAATACACAGGGAATAAGACTGGTTCAGAATACAGAAGTGAATTGCAAATAATAACGCTTATTCATTGGTGGTAACCAGCGACGGTGTTAAGTCGGGTACTCAATTAACACTATTCAATCAACCTACCTCTATTTGCAATTGTGGTTATGAAAAATATCACGGTGTACATGTTCCGGTAGCTAATAATAACAATACACCTACAATTGCTGCACCACAACAACAACAACAATCTACTATCATTACAATACCATTTAATATACCAACAAAACCCGATCCGATAAAGGGTATATCATACATCAGAAACCAGATTAAGGAAGTAAAACAAAAAGGAAAGTTTGATCTGTTAGTATTTGCTCCAACTTGTGGTAGGTGTATTCATTGTGGAAGTACTGATATTACCGATACAAATGTTAATGACAAGGTTAAAACAATTAGAACATTAGGCACACCCCGATTTGTACAGGGTATGGGTATGAAATGTAAGAAATGCAACGGTAAGGCATGGCAGACTTTTGAGAGTACTTATGTTTCTACACTACCTCCCGACGATCAACATAAATTGAATGCACAAATTGTAGGTGCATCCGATGGTATTTGTATGGATGCTGTTGTTCAGATGCGTGTCAATGTTAGTGCTTCTCATTTAGAGAAGACAAGTCGAGCCAACTTGACACGGTGGCACACATCATTAAAGTCTGATTATAAAAAAAAAGTCAACGCATCACGCGCAATGGGCAACGAAGTAATTGAGGATGGATTCCCTCCACTGAATGACACATATGTAGCAAAGTCAGCCTCCATTACTAATGCTTTCCTCCGGGACTATTGCAATCATCGGGACTCATTAAATCGGGAGATGGCATCAATTAAATCAGTACAATCTATTGCCGTGGATCATCAGTACAAAGTAGTTCGTAAAGTTAAGGGGAAGACTGCAACACAATCATTCTGTATTATGGGAGATGGTGGTGTTACATTAGGATATTATGCTGTACCGGATACACATGGTGATTGGTTACGTGAAGCGTTTATGGAAATTGTTGAGAGACACGGTGCTGAGCTTGACGACGAGAGTAAGAGGTGCATCGTACAGGGAACTCTTCCTCCGATCATTTATGTTGATACCGGTTGTTGTGGAGGTAAGGCTGGACGCAACGATGGCAACAAATGGCTATATGGCATGCTCAAGAAGCTAGATGCCTTTCATCTGACCAGCCGTATCGGTAGGCAAATCAACTCCGAGCACCCCCGTAAAGGACAACTCATGAGTGCGCTCTCGAATTGTATTTTTACATCTTCACAAGAGGATACAGAGGCTCTTAACAATGCAAGACAAGAGGCTGGCTTGACAAACCTCAGCAGTACACAGAAGAAAGCGGACCGTACCAAGTTTGTACGTCGTGTCATCCTCAACCCAAAGAAGATAGTGGCAAGGATTCTCCTACTGTTGAAAAAGGAGATAGCTGTTGACAAGCAGGCAATACAGCAACATCGGAAGAATGGGGATCCGTGTGTCGACATTTCTACCGCACATGGTGCCTACCCTCTCATCACAAAGAAGGTCAGCAAGTGTGCTATTAATCAAGCCCGACATATCCTTAATGGTTGTGTACACGATGAAGCGGCTGTCAATCTATCCATGGATACTGTAGAGTATAGAAACACTGGCCATTTCTTACGATCAAACAAGTCAACACGGGGTACAAACAGATGTGAGCAGTTGCATTCCGTAGTGGATAGAATGTTTTATGTGTCAAACAATATCAGGCAGTTGTTATTTGATGCCCGTGGCCATTGGGCTATCACCAACTACAACCGTGCCCGGTTGAAGAGTATGGGTAAGCCAGCCTTAGCTCCTGGTGTGGCACCAGTTGAAGATGACGAGTGTCCGGTATTTGTTGAATCTACCAACCTTAAGTTCGGCTTTCAATACTTTGACCACATTATGAATACCTTTGAGAAGAGTATTAGTGATGATGTCAGGAATGCAATCGAGGAGGACTCTCCCGATACCGTGGATATTCTAGATGAAGATGACGATGTTGATGGACTTGATGATTCGGCAGAGATTGTTTCGATTGCACCTTCACTGGACGACTTTGCACCTCATCCAATTGATATGGATATCCCGGATACTGTAGACATGGCAACTTTGGAGCAGATATCGGAGCATCTTGATACTGCCGCTGTCATAAACACTGCCGCCGTTCCGGGCCTCCAAGAGGCATTAGGCAGTCTTGAACTGGATAGTGATGCAGCTATGAGAGAGTGCAATGATATGGCAGATAAAATGGGCCAGGCAGCGGGTATCGATACTGCATCAACCTTTGCTGGTATCAATCTTCTGCAGCAAAATGATGTTAATCCATTGAGAAATGTCCGTACCCGTCAAGCTCAAGTTCAACAAGTACTTGCTGTCGGGCCTTCATTCAACGATGCTATGGAAGCCAAATGGATTGAGCTTTGGAGTACAGGTGCGAATCCTGGCAATGGTACTGTAGTATTTAAGAACTGGTATGAGGAGAAGGCGAAGGAGTATAGGATTTGGATGTATAAACAGTTGAGTAATGCCTTAGAACAAGGTACTCAACAGCCCCAACTACTAGATGTATCCTATCAAGGTGTGAAGGAGTGGGTAGACGAAATGAAAAAGCTCGGCAACACTACTTTACGGGCCGGGGCAATCAACAGTGAAAGTGCGGAGCTTGTTCAACGAGTCGGAGCTGCAATGGAAACGTCTGCAAATGAAGATAATGTTGCCCCATTTGTAGTGCCTGGTGGTATTGGAGTTGCAGTAGATCGGGAGTCACTACAACTCAATGTATCTACTGGGATTAGCGAGAATGTATTCGAACCTCCAACGTCAAGTATGGTGAAAGATATTATGCCTGCTCCTGCATCGAAAAAAGCAAAGAAAGAGAGAGTAGTAGATATAGAATTGCAACAACGGCGAGCAAAGGCTGAATCTACGATGGCTTTAAATGGTATCGTTGCCGACAAAAGGGGTGGTAGTAGGAGAAGATGTGCCGTATGTGATAAATACTTCGATTTTTCATTTGGAGGTGCAAAGCACGTCAAAGATATAAAGTTTTGTCCTCTAGTAGATGATATCAAAGTATATCGAGATCATCTAGCTATTACACAGCAACGAGCGAAGGACAAGAAAAAGGTTGGAAATAAGAAAACCTATGAGAATACGAAGAAGAAGCGTGAAAGGGAAGACAATTTGAATAGTATGTAGAGAGATAAGACCATTAGTTTGTATGTTTAAGTATTATTCTTAATCATAAATCTCAATATCATAATCAACCAATCGATTAACAAGGTCTGCCATTGATAAAATTCTATCTCATGAGAATGTCACACCGTCCGGCTGCGCCGTCCGGCCCTTCTTCTCTTCCCCCCTTTTCCCCCCTTAAAAAATTCTCTCTTCCCCCGGGCCGAGTGTGACCCGGGGGAAGAGAGAATTTTTTAAGGGGGGAAAAGAGGGGGAAGAGAAGAGGAGGGAAGGAGGGAGGAAGGAAGGAAGGAAGGAGAGAAGGGAAGAGGAGAGAGAGGATTCAAATGATTCCAAAACATACTACAAGCATTATTTGGTACTGAGGTATGTTAGGATACACTTGATACCACTTGAATGTGCTTCTTTTGAGGTGCATTCTCATATTAAATTATGGTATCCACATATGCAAGAGTGTATATCAGTATATTACTCTCCTTTAAACCCTAATAAATAGCAGTAAACTTATCCTCATATACTAGTATCATTATCTTTTCATCTCTACAAGCAATAATCTGTCCATCCAACTCAATTTATTCCCATTCTGTATGTTAAACTGATATTACAGTATGTATGCATCCGTTGTTATGTACAACCTCTCGTACCCCAGTCAAGAATCATCTCTATCATTTGATTGTCGCATAAGATATTTCTCCTTTGTTGTTCATACTTTGATTGTATGGTGGTTAATAATAGCTTACATTATATGTTGTTGTGCATATCTTGTTTGTGCATATCATTGTCTGAGTGTTGCAATCAATCTCCATAAGAATTGTCACATAATATGTACCCTACATGTAGAATAGATTCGTTATAATTGCCAATGGTATTGTTGGTCAACTCCCTGCCATATTGGTCTATTGTGTGTGGTCATTTATTAGTTGTAGCCAACTCTAATTCAATTATATTGCAATCGTTCTGCAATCCATATCTGTTGTATGGGACTATCATTCGATTCAAAAGTTAATTCTGATACCCCAATACTACCATTTAATTCATCGTTAATCAATATCAATATCAATTGCAGTAGTATGATACAAATGTAATCTAGTGTTGATTGTAAGCACCTGTACCATTATCCAATATCGGATACACTCCAACCCTCATGCGGACCAATCAAACTTAATATGCGGCAAAATATCTTCTTATATACTTCATGTTGATTGTTGTATATTATATATGTTGTTCTACCAGTATTGTTCCATGTAGAGTTGTCAATCTATCTTCATATAATTTATCGAGAGCGAGCGTACGACATATGTGCAGCCTCATATAAAGAAATTGGAGGGTATATAAATACCGCCGGTCGAAATAGTAATATATATTTGCAAAGGGATATCATATATGCGAGTATCATACTGCCTTAGTCGTCGTAAATGGAGTATCATTGCTCGGTTTATATCACTTTCTCATTTTTCTGGTTGGTCGATAGAAGTATAGATTTAGTGTCAACTACAGTAGTTGTAGTATTCATATTTGCAAGTATTGTAGAAGGATAGGTTCGAATTATGATACTGTATTGTGATGGTACTGGCCATTATATTTATGATGCATAGCGTAGGAGAAGATAAGAGAGGTGTAGCGTCATGATGAAGAGGTAAAAATGTGGCTTTTGAGCATTTTACATTGCTATTTCACCGTATTTTCGTCAACTTGGTTACTTTTTTATAGCTTGGACTCCCAATATAACCCACACTGTAGGCACTCGCTTATGATAGTAGCACCATTTTAAGATGAGATGACAATGTTGTGGTGTACTATTAAGCTCTGATTTCTGGTACTTCGATCTCATGGAAATGAGTTTTGTTAGTGAATGATGTCATTTTTGCATTTCACTAACAAAAAATCAACGAGGATGGCTTATGGGATTAAAACTCATTTCCATCCAAATAATTACCAGAAATCAGAGCTTAGTAATAGAGGCAACATAATCACTCCATCGTCAAAAGCCTTTATTACCATAAGCGAGTGCCTACAGTGTGATATAACCTTATTTAGGGTTAAGCCAATGTTAATATTCAGCCAATGTTAAAAATTTCTGATCTTGGGTTGCTCGAGCTCGGCCCGGGGGAAGAGAGAATTTTTTAAGGGGGAAAAGAGGGGGGAGAGAAGAGGAGGGAAGGAAGGGAGGAAGGAAGGAAGGAGAGAGAGAGAAGGGAAGAGGAGAGAGAGGATTCAAATGATC
>Ga0214478_101023_pt1 | contig 15037 bp, 13 predicted proteins | sample M1_20Mar14CPVII9_2_FD_178001 | JGI IMG/M metagenome (GOLD analysis project Ga0214478, IMG submission 178001) | Marine eukaryotic communities from Monterey Bay, California, United States - M1_20Mar14CPVII9sort6BwellD7 | ecosystem: Environmental > Aquatic > Marine > Unclassified | place: USA...
GGGAAGATACATATAACAACGATTATTGTATAGTTAAGTCAGTGCCAAACTTGCTCAATCGTATTGGAAATGGCTTTGGAAAAGATGCATTCGGCTTGTGTGAAGGAGATTGCGACGAAGATACTGATTGTCGAGGTGATCTGATATGCCAACAGCGAGATGACCTCGAGCCTATCGTAGGATGCATTGGTGAGGGCAGGTCAACAACTGACTACTGTCGTCCTCCTGATGCTACGACTACCACACAGGCTCCTCCACCGTGCACTAATGACGACAATTGGATCTTTATTAATCGTCGTGGTTTTGAGAAGAACTGCGATTGGGTTGGAAATAAGCCCTCCAAGAGATGCATCAAGGTTGGCACAAATGATGTCGATGCATACACTGCGTGCCCTGAATCCTGTGGTTGTTAATCATTCAAGGCCAGTAAGGGACATACTCAAATGATCTGATATGATTATTATATTATGAGCTAAGGTTGTTCATCTTCAATCAAAGCTATATTCATATATAAATGGTGCTGTTCAAGTAGAAGGGGGGATAGTGTATTATATCTGTACACATCAGTCTCCAGAAGAAGATATATACTTGTCTACTTTAATATAACAACCACCATTACCTACACTTACCACTTGCAAACTTTTTCATTCATATTCCGGAAAACAGCTATTACCACAACAATGAGAAACACATTATGTGTCAACAAACATTAGCAATCATAATCCGTACAACAACCAGCAGTACAAGTTACAGTACAGTCGACCTCAATTACTGCTGGAGGCTCGATACTGCACAAGGCGTCCGGTACTTCACCTTCAAGATCATTAGTCCTCAGATTCATGGATGTTAGAAAGGAAAGTGATCCTAGTTCAGCTGGTACATCGCCGCTCATTGAGTTGTCTTGTAGGTTTAATATCCCAAGATTTGCACACTCTCCCAAGGCAGTAGGGATCTCTCCAGAGATCGAATTAATACTAACATCAAGTTGAACAAGATTAGATAACTGTCCAAGTCCTTCTGGAAGTTCTCCGCTTATACCATCACTATCTCTTCGTCTATTGTTTGATAAAGTCAAGATGGTTAGATCTTCAAGGTTACCGATTGACTCAGGAATAGCCCCACTCAATAAGTTATTGTGTAAGTTCAACTGATCCAATTTCCGCAGGTTTGTGACATCCTCTGGGATTTGTCCTGAGAATAGGTTATCACTTGCTACGAGTTGTCTCAAATCCAATAGATTGCCAACCTCTGCTGGCAATTCTCCCTCAAAGAAGTTCTTGGCGATTATCAACACCTTTAAATCTTCAAGATTGCCAATTTCAGGAGGTAGGGCTCCTTCAAATCTATTCATTTCGACATCCAAATACTCTAGCTTTGTCAAAGAACCAATCTCTGGAGGAAAGTTCTCCTGAAGGACGGTGATAGGGGTATAAATTTTTGTCAGTATCATTCTAAGATATCTTCAGTAAATATCTGAAATAAGAACTTACATTAAATGAATTGTCTTTTAGATGAAGAACTTCAAGCTCGATAAGCTGACCTATTTCAGCTGGTACAACTCCTACAATACATAGTAGAAAGATACAAGTTTTTAAGTTGATCAAGTAAAAGATGTGTAACATAGAGCAGGTTGAGATACTCACCACTCAAATCATTCTCGAATAATACCAATATCTTTAGCTCTACTAAGTTTCCAATCTCAACAGGTATGCCTCCACTTAACCCTAATGAACCTTCGACTCCCTCTTTCTTGTTTTTGGATAAGTCTAAGACTTCTAGCTTTACCAGCTGTCCTATCTCTGTTGGAAGGACCCCACCGATGCCTTCGAGTAGACGAAAGAGAGAAATGTGGTTAGGACGAGCAATCAAGCAGAGAATGATGTAGATGACAATAACTTACCAGAATTGAAGAACTGGAGTTTTTCAATAAGCTTCCAGTTGCCAATTGTTGTGGGTAAACCAGAGTCACTTGAAAACGAGTTCTCACTCATATCGACGTCAGTGACGCTTTCCCAGTTTCCAATCGACTCGGGAAGTGCTCCAGTCAATGCTAAGATGATATGTGATGGCAATAAGTATATATGAGCTATGTAATTCAAGAAAGGCCGTATGATTACACCAAACCACTTACCATTTCCATATAATGCTACCCTTTCCAACTTTGTTAGCTGTCCTAGTTCCTCTGGTAGCGCACCATCTAATGCATTTAATGAAAGATCTAGTTCTTGCAAATCAACCAAGTTTCCAAAAGTTGCCGGTATAGCACCTGTAAATGAAGTCTCAGGAGCTTGAATTCATATAGAAAGAAGAGATGAGTACAATTGTGGTTCACACAAACCGACGCAGACAAATATATTACTCACATTGAATGAACTTAAGCTTTGTCATATCTCCCATGGCTTCAGGTAAAGGACCATTCATCTTTGTACCTGCCAAGTATAACTCTTGCAAGTTGACAAGCTTTTCTATACCATCCAGAGTACCTGTAATGTCATCATTGCCAGATACTCCGAGGACAATCAATGATGGTATGTTGTACAGTGACATGAAGCCCTCCCCTGACAGTTTGCAATTCTCTACCTTGAATACTTCCAAACTTTGTAAACCAGATAAGTCAGGTATTTCTCCAGTGATTTCAGTATTGAAGAGGGCCAATGATTCTACAGAAAGGATAGCAGATTTTTATGAGATGAGCATTCTGTATTGATTCAACTACATACAGAGAGAGAGATGTATTACTTACTCAGATTTACCAAATTTGCAATCTCAGCAGGGAATTGACCACTTATGAATTCGTTATCGTGTAGCCATAGCCTATTGTATCAAACATAGCAAGAAGAGACGAGTACAAATGAGCAGAGATTGTGGTTCACACACTCAACACAAACAAATTATACTTACATGGTCAACTTCACAAGATTTCCAACTTCCACAGGAATTTCTCCTGATATTTCATTATCATTGAATGACAACTTCTCCAAGTTGACAAGTTTACCGATAGAAGGTGATATCTTACCCTCGATTTCATTATCATCCAAAAACAAAGTCTTTAATGTTATCATATCATATAGATATGTAGGCAATTCTCCTGAAATCTGATTCTTATGTAATTCAAGTGTTTGTAATGATGTCAAGGCCACGATATCAGGAGGTAAGTATCCATTCAATTCATTATCAGATAGTTTCAATCCAATAATTGTACCATCCATGCCTTCCTGTAGATCTCGAGTCGAAGAGTTGTCTACTGATCCAGGATCTTCAGATTCTTCAATATTCTCACCAATACAATCAACTCCATGCCATGTACATACATTAGTACTTGTCTCCCAATTGGTATTATCATCCCAATCTAATCCATCTGTCGTTGTGTATAATACCATGGCAACATATCTTTGCATAAAGTGTAATTCAGCCTCATCGTCTGGTGGAGATTGTGCTAATCCTTCCCAATATGGATCCATGAATGAGTCATCATATAATAACCAATTGAGTGCTCTATTCTGTGGCGTGGCAAGAGACGAATCACTAACAGCTGCATATGATTCTTCTGGTAGATTCGACTTGAGTACAGTTAATGCAGAAGCTTCTTTTGCTTGTGATTCAGCATCCTGTGGTGTTGGGGGTAATATATCCCACCCACCAGGTCCCAAAGCAGGCGGTGGCGGTCCTACGTCAGCTGGCGATGGTGCATTAATCTCCTTTGCTGCATCACTATTATTATTACTATTATTATTCCATGGCTGTGTCACTCCCAATGCAGCACCAATAGCAGCAAGTATACATAATATTGCAATGCTTAGTAATATACATTTCTTCTTACCAGAACCACCGCTATTATTAGTAGTATCTTCTGGTATATGTGCATATCCCTGAGCATCATCATATGCCTTACTGGCTGCAAATTCATCCAAGTTTAGTTCAATTTGTTCACCACCATAAGCATTCGATGATGTTGCTGATGCACGTGAGTCGGGACGATACATGTTTCCACTTCCACTCTTCTTCTTTGGCAAACCTTTACTAGTAGTGCTACTAGCACCACCATTATCCATTCGTTCTAGGACTGGCGTCATTTGTATCTCAAGTTCTTCTTCTGCAGCCGCTGATGGTGGCATGGGAGGAGGAGGCGGTGGCGGTGGGGGGATGGAGTCATCCGAATCGCTGAATGACATGATTGATATCTATATTAATATCTTTGTTTTGTTCTTTGAAAGTATTGGTTTATTGTTGCAATGATTATTACTCTATCTCCTTAACCTAACACAACAAATACTATGCACTCCCCTCTTCGCATGCCTTGACATAGTATCAAACGGAATGCCTTACCTATATGCTATGAACGGCAATCGTTTCAATATACGATCATGTCATTGTTTTATCGAAAATAAAGGTCTAGGGGAGAGAAAAAAGAAGGATACCCTTTTCAAGGTATCCTTTTATGAGAGTAGATTGAGTATAAAGCTTACATGAGGCCGGTATCCTCAAAAACTGGGGCCGGGCGTAGTAAAAAAGAGGCAAAATCACTAACAAATCTGAAATATGAAGGTCTTCCAATCGTCGAATTAAAGAAGGGGAGACATCCTATCCGATGCAGTTTTGCATGCTGATTCCGAATATGGTACGCATAGGCGACGATTATTAATAGAAAAAAAGTTATTTAGTAAAAACTGTTTTGCTAAGCTTTTTTACTAACAAAAAATAGGCGATTTTTTCCAGGCCGATCTAGATAATATAGCTCGGCATGTGAACTACAAATATGTAGTAGAGGAGCCTTCTGCAATTTTAGGCCAGTATTCCATGTAGTTTTATTGCAATGGCCGATCATTCGACATTTTTTTGAGTGAGGGCCACTGTATAAATCATTGCAAAAAAGGATACCCGGCCCCAGTTTTTGGTCATGTATATGGTAATCTGCACGGCATCGCTAATTCGTCTCAAATTAGACGAATTCGTCTCCTATTTACAAAATTATAATGTAATGTGGTTTTTGATTTAACCATAGGGAAACCTATACTTAAATTAAAGCTAAGGATCTCAGCTTTCAGGTAAAAAAATTCGCGAGTGGATATCTCGAGCTATAGACAAGTTATACGCGCTAGACTGCGCCTACTTCTGTGAAAATGGTGTGTGACTATCAGTATGATCCTCCGAGTTCGATCCCCTGTGGTCATAAACCTAGTTTTGGCTAACCTAAGGCCCTAAACTAGGTAAAATATAGGTATAGGTTAGGCCTAAACTAGGGTGTTAGCTGTAATACTAAGGTTCGTCAAAATGAGACTAATTAGTCTCAACCCTGTTCATCAGCGATTTTCTGGATTAACAGCGTCTGTAGCTCAATCATATGGCCTCCTCACCCCAAATTCGATAGCACTACTAGACTGGAGATGGTTTGAAGTGTTCCTAAACACTTTGACTTTTGATCTAGGTCCAATTTTTGACTGAGATATAAGCACTTCAAAAGGAGACTAATCCGTCTCAAAGGCCGTGCAGATTACCATATATAAGCTTTAAGATTTACAGTCTGCGTCCTGTGCGCAGTGATGAGAGAGCAACAGTGACGCGTGTGGCTATTACTGTTTGTGTTATTAATGATGGGGAGTAATAGTGCTGTTGTATAGAGGCATAGGGGGACAAATATCTACGCTGGAGTTAGAGAGCGCAGCATCGGCGAGACACTTGCAATTTTTATGAACATCAATAAGGTGCACCATCTCATCTTATACTAGCACAATGGAGATACTACATAGACGAACACGACCATCAAGTGATACCAATACCAGCAAGAATGATATACCAATAATAGAGGCCAATCCATCACCATCACGAGGACGAATAAAATCCCGACCAATAATAACTACTAAGAATCCATACACATCATCAACAACAATGACTGATGTTATACTAGTTAAATGTATACAAGTACTATTGATATTAGTTTCTATATGGTTTATATATATTATTGCTGCCGTGAATACATCGTCTTTGGATGACACACCACTTGTTACAACTGATTATGATGAAGACACTTCTCAAAGTGGCCTACGTCAAAGTCCATCAAACTCACTGCAACTACTAAACAACATACCAAAAGTAAATCCCAATGATATAAACTCAGCTCGTGATAAGATATCACAATTGAGAGATGAATTTTACATAAGATATGGTGGTAAAGAAATGGCAACAGCAATGTTAAAGAAGGGATTGCGCACATTTGAGAATCAAAATGACAAGAATAGTAAATCGTCTTCTTCTATTAGAGCAACTGCTAATCGATTTCTAAGTGCCATAGTACGTCATGAAGCATCAATATCAACATCTCAACAACAGGCTGAATTTGTAATGGCATTTGCAGGATATAGTGTAACAGTTGGAAGAGGGAATCATTTATCACAATCATATCCTTTTATACTTGAAAAGATATTAGCGCCTATATTACAATTACAACCATTCAATATAAAGTTGATAGTTCGTAACTCGGCTATTGGCGGTATTCCCTCTTTTCCATATGGTTGGTGTTTATCCAACTTTTTGGGTAAAGATGCCGACTTAGTTAGTTGGGATTATGGAATGAATGAAGGGAATGGTGCATTAGGATTAGAAAGTTATGTTCGACAATCATTGCTAATGCCAAAGAGTCCACCATTATTCGTATTATTGGATATGAAGAGTGGAAAGCGATTAGATATATTGCAAAAGTATGTTAATTTACAAGCATTGCCCGATCCGATAGCTTTGGGTAACAAAGATGCAGTTGATAAGAAGTTATTACAATTACCCGAGATTGAACGACCAATTGGATTACAAAAATGGGATGATTGGGGTGCACCAAAGGGTGCTCCTGGTCAAAGTCCATGGCATCCTAAAAAGATGGAACATGAACTCATGGGATGGATGTTGGCAATGCATATGTTAGATGCCATAGATGACGCGTTGAATGTAATGGAAGAGGATACTAATTGGAGGAAAGCCATCTTTACAATTGAACAGCAACGACTACAAACATCTAAACAAGTCATACTTCCACCACCAGTACATGATGTAAGCAAGACTGGCGTTGCATCAATGCTTCATGGCACTGCATTATCAAAATCAAATGAATGGCATATGAATCACATCTCTTGTCGGACATCCTTCCTTCCCAATATATCAGGTGAAGACTTGCATTCAATAATAGAATCCGGTGTAACAAAAGTAGATGAAGATATGCTACAATCACGTGATGATGCATTATTTAATAACGGTTGGGTAATGGATGTGGGCAAATTAGAACGAGATACAAAGTTAAAGGTGTTAAAGTATGGTGGATTAGGATATATTGATATGAAAACTGCTTTGTATGGAATACCATCATCAGGGGCACTTAAACTCTGGCTACCATATGAAGGTCATGATACTGCAACGGTTGTCAATAATGCAGAAGATGCATCAAAGTACATCAACACAGTAGTCTTATGTGAAGTCAATGAGAAACGAGGTGATGATGAATGCAAAATGGTATCAGATTTAGATGTTCGTGTGGGAAATGTGCCAATACCGAAGAGTGGTATATCACAAGTGAAAGATGTTGCTTCCTATCTAAAGAAGGATATATGCATCCGTGTTGAGGTACCAAAAGGAGCCAAACTCACAACAAAAAGTAGCAGAGCAGCAGGCACCAACAATTCCTTGGGCTTAGCTTTAGAAGTTATTGTGACTAGATCTACTGTATCAAGAGAGAATGGAGCTTGTTCAATATCTCATGTTATATGGGAGAATCAAGAACTTGCTGGAACTTAATCCCTATAATTATATCTCTATTCTACATTCTTTTTTTCAATAACTAATAAGGGCAAAAACTTGGATAGTTGTTTTTCCTCGTGATCCCCCTCTACAAGGTTAAAATCCGTTGCTGTAATGCTGTATAATTCAGCTGCAATCGACATATACATTAGCTCCCAATATCCCAATAAAATATAAGTAACTAAACAGCTTCAATCTTAATAGAATCATCATCTGATGCCTGATTACTCAATTCTGAATTACTCATACTTTCTGAATCTGACGTTAATAGTCTTACGGTAGAAGTATTCATTGCTAATTCAACATCACCTGCCTGATTTAAGATATGCTGAGTAGCATCTTCACCATGTTCCTGCCGTATAGCATCCATTACAGATTGCAGTGAAGATATCTTTGACCTCATCTATAAATAAATATAAAGATTAGAAGACATATGAGGTGTACAACAAATTAGTAATCGGTTTAAACTCAATTAATTGATAATTAATACACAGAATAGAGACACTGAAGAACACTTACACCTTGCAATTGCATCTTCAACGTTTGAATCTCGTCGTCACAATCAGCAACATCTTGTTTAGCAGCATTCAGGGTGTCGGCCTTACGCTTACGAAATGCCTTAGCGGATAGCTTGTTGCGTACCGCACGACGCTCTTTGGCATCAGTGGGTAGGAGTATACCATTATATGTAGTACCATCCGAACGTTGGTGATAGTTCTTTCCCCTATTAGTAGTAGGTTTTTTCTTTGTCTTGTTTGATTTTGTGGTGATTGATATCATTATGAGAGTGTGCCTTACTGCAATTGTGTTGTATGATATAATATAAATAAACTTCGGGTGTCGATGGCAATCAAACTAGGTGAACTTCAATATAATATCCAAAGGGTGTATGGAGATTAAATTTATGTGTTGCAAATGCAATCTTGGTAAGAAAGAATGGTACCTAGATCATGTAGATCCATTTTTCAAGACAATGAGTTTCCCTATCTATGACAATCATTTATTACCATAGTCTTTTACTGATACATCTTCCTCGCCAATCGAGGGGTTTCAACTACATGAAAAAAAGCACCAATACTAGATCACCGAACAGTTTATTTTATTCGGATTAGTGCTTGCCTCCATATCTTTTCTTTGCAGATTGCAAGCAATAGACGCGTCTCACCCTACTCCTTCTGCTATTGCCTTCAATTGCTCATAATTCCAACACAACCCTTATGTCGCGCTACTCTTTGACATAATATAAACATCAGAAGATACAACTTGATTTGCCCGTATCGTATTGCAACATTAGGCTACCATCTACTCTATCGACCAACAAATAAATGACAATGACCTCCTCTCACTCCCCGTCGTCGACGATATCATGCTTACATAGAAGTCCTTCTATACATGAACAAGAAGTTGCAATATCTCTTGTATCTCTGTTCAATCAAGAATATAGTGTACCGCCATCACCTACTATGGACGATGCTATCAATCAGGAAGAGGTACCACGAGATATTGAGCGTCCTTCTCTAGTTGAAGAGAGACCTCTATCAAGGATCTCCGATAGCAGTAGTGGCAGTTCAATAGTTGCTCAACCGCCCACCATTGTTTCTACAGCAAGTAGCAATGGCGTCGACAAACCTATTGTTGTGGCTCCTCCTCCGCCTACAATTGTCTCTCCCGAAAGAAAGATACAACCAAAGAAACGCTTATCATCATCCAAGCGTGATCCTCGAGTATCATTTGAAGAAATGAAGAGGGTAATGCGAGTATACGGACCAATCAAATGTCTTAGAAACCGCACACCGAAGGACTCGGGCAAGGTCACCAAGGTCCTATCTGTCAAGAGGAAGTTCTATAGATGGTTCCCGGATTTTCATGAACGATTTGAACTACAGCCGGGTAATTGGTATAAACCTAGAATAGGACATGAGATGGAAATGAAGTACCGTGAAGACTTACGAACTAAAGACCAGGTATTCTTGGCAGCTAAGAGAGTTTCTTCCAAGAAGAATAGTAACAAGATTAATAAGGTATAGCTAAAAGGATACGCTAATGATAATGAAGAGATTGAATTGAATGAAGATGCCTGTTTGAAGAAATGAAAAGGATATGTCCTTAGTACTTAAGTTAAGAAGATATGCTAAAGTATATCCTTTGTGTATATTGCGTTATAGTCTTTCTCTTTGGCTCAGATGATTACCATCTCACTCAATTAGAGTTATGACATAAAAGATATGAGCGGTATCCTTTTATGCCACTATACAGACTTCCGCTTGCCTTGACACAACCACCTACAACCACCCAACTATGAACAATGATCATGGCCTCGTGCTAATCCTCTTTATCACCCACGCATGCAATACTTTAATATAAAGTATTAGTATATAATGGAGAAGTCATCGAGCAACAACAATGATGATTTGCAACACAATCAAAATTTAGAAAAAGATGACGGTGCATGTAATAACTTTGGTATGTTTGAGGTTGAAGAGGGTAATGGTTTTGGTGATGATGATGACGGCGATGGATTCGGGTTATTAACACAAGCATTAACTCAAAATAATGTTAATGTCAAAAATGCAGCTGATTCGAGTTCAGATGAATCAAGTGATGAAAGTAGTGGTAGTAGCAGTGATGAAAGTGATAGTGATTCATCAACAGAGGGAAATATAAACACCGACGGCACACCTATTCAGGAAAGGAGAGCACGCAATATACGTCGAAATAAAGCCTTTGTTGATAATCTTAAGCTAGAGTTGAATGCTATGATGAATAATGGTCGAGTAAATGATAAGGATGATAAACAAACACATAAAAGTGCCAAGCGGAAGAAGATAAAAGAGGTCCAAGAAGATGATGATATATCAATAACATCAGAAAATAATGCCATTGATACCAATAAAAGAAAGAGACGGGGTATGTTATTTTCCACAACAGCATCAAACAAGCAATCATCACCAATACAACCTCCAACTCAACCTTTATTGACTACAAAATCCCTAACTGATGAATTAAATCCCAAATATCCACATAGATCAAATCAAATACAAGTATTATGTTCACAATTAGTATCAATTGTTCAACAATCCAAGTTTGCATGGCAAATGATGAACAATTTACGTTCATTGGGGAGCAGTCAATACTCAGAAGCAAGTTACCAGGGGGATATAAAAATGGCAACACCGTCTCCTATAATGATTACAGGTGCTGGTGGTAATGGTAAAACGTGTATTGTATTAGATGCTATGAAAGCTCTTCAAAGAAGAACTAATGGGGATGGTATTAATTTGCACCCAACAGTTGCAAATGCATATATCGATTGTGCATCATCCGAGTCTGGAAGTGTGGGTGCCGTGATGAATAGTGCATATAGACAATTATACGAATCATATCATTTTAATAATGGTTTTGGAAGGTATGATAAAGTTGAAGTGAACGGGAAAGCTTTCAAATCTAAAGAAAAGTGGAAGTATACCTCATCGTCATCCGGCATTGCACGGTCTAATTTGGATGGCGGTAATGATTTTCAGGATGATATTGAAAGTGATGGTGCCGCTGATGATGAATCAATGGGAGAAGATCAACTCGAACGGCAAAGAAGTAGAGCGCAGAAACTTGAAACTAATAGGCGTAATGGCAAGAAAGTTAAGACTGTGAGAAAATCAAAGAAGAAGGCTACAATAAACCAAAATAGTGTTCGTCAGACGAGACTCAGAGCCTCTCTTGACTCCGCCAAGCTAGATAAGCAGCAACATCAATCAGTAGGCTTGGGTGGATCTATACCCAGCAATGTTGCCGCGAGCAAAAGCGCTCAGAACAGTGGATCAGTAGCTTTGTTTGGTAGAGCCACATCGGCCCTTATACAGGCAGGAAATACAACAAAGAGAAGGTCTTCTGATAATTGGCGTTGTGCATTCTTAATATTGGACAATGCAGATCGAATACTTTCATGGAATACGAAGAATGGATCTATCAACCCCTTGACTCAGATTTTCCTTTTACCTTCAGTGATGGGTATCAACTTGACATTTATTTTCATTTCAAGGAGTACAATCTTTCCATATTCTGGTGAGTAATTGTATTATACTGTTTGGACGTTTTGGAATTGACTTGTAATACTTATGGAATCTTTCATTTTAGCTGTTCATAATCCGCCAGGGACCTTGCTTGATGCCATTCACCCTCAATCTATACATTTTCATTCATATTCATCTGTGGAGAGTATAAAGTCGGTAAGTACATATATGTCTCGTTTGTTATCACTCTGATTGTAATATATCTCACAAGGTTACTTTCAAATAGATATTGCATGTTCCACATATTCAGCAATCAATCATAGGCAAGGCGACATCTTCAACAAGTCATAAGTTTCGCTGCAACATTGCCAACAAACTCAGATCAAAGCTAAATGATTGGTTATATGCTTCAATGATGAACTCATTCATACCATCTGTGATAAGCTCAACACATGATATTACTGAGATTATGAGATTAGCACGACTCCTATGGCCAGAATATACCGCACCATTGGACAAGAACAGCAATTATGACGATCCAGCGTTAGTATCTTTAATGTGGCAAGTGGTAGGCGGCTTATACCGCGAGGATGAATCGTTAGATGACCCGTGTAGTGACTGTTCATTCTGTCAAAAGCTTTCTACTGGGGTTGATGATGCTTTAGTTGAGAATTTGAATACGCAAAAGCAACGACTGTCAGAGAAGCTTGATCGAAACATACGAGAGAGTATGCGCAAGTTACTGTCCAATACGGTCATGATGCCTGGGCGAGTACTGATGAAGCAAACTCAACACCCATATGCAGGAAGGCTACCATACATTACAAAGTTTCTACTACTAGCTGCATTTCTCTGTCAGAACAAACGATCTGAGCAAGATGCAAATCTCTACACAAGACAGAATACTGGAAAGTCTAAACGAAGGCGTGCTAATAAGCCAGGAGATGAAACAGCTTATGCTGCTGCTTCAAAGGATATGACACAACGGCAGCCATCCTTCCCACTAGAACGAATGTTATCGGTATTCTACTCTATAATTGACCAATTTGGGCAAAATCATTACATGACATACAAGGAAGAAGGTGCCTCGGTAGCGGCTCAACTCGGAACTGAACGACTGTTTCGAAACATATCACAACTTATTGCAACAGGTCTTTTATCAACTACTGGTAGTGCCAAGTTCAATGAAAGGTACAATCAAAACCTGATGGATAAGACTGATGCAAAGTTCTCATGCAATATCAGTCGAGGTGATGCTCGCGTCATAGCTACAAGTGTTGGTTTCCCACTTGAAAAGTACTGTCCATGATACAAGTACATTAAGCAAGAGTAGTAATAATAAAATCAATCATATTGGTAGAGATAATGTATCACTATCCTTTAAGCTCTCGTTCCAGCTTGACAATTCTAAACCCTAACTCTCTCTTTCTTCCCGAAACATAGCTCTTCTTCTTTGCAGCTTCCGCTCTCGCCGGGGCATCTGCACCAGGTAAAGGTTTGGAGAGCTCTTCTTCTAATCTTTCATACTGTCCAATGGCTGCTTTAATAGCTTGCAATTCTCCCAATTTGTCTAAAGAGGCAACACAAACCTCTCCTAAGCATTCGTGAGCATCGGGATCCATGTTCTGGCTAAATACAGTCGACGCAAACGCGTCTCTCCGGGCATTATCTATATCTTTTATCATGAGACGAGCTCTACAGCTATTCTTGAATGCAGAAACTAGCCATTCAATTCCTCTATAATTGTATTCTTCATTATCAATATTTGCCGATTGCCTAGCTTCCTGTAACATCATAGCTGGCTTCCTGCCATTTTGAATAGCATCTTCATACAATTCTATAGATTTTTTATAATCCTTTGCTTTGTACATTTCATTGGCCTCTTGTGCTATTTCATACCCCATCACTAATCTATCAAACATGTATGATTTCATAATCTCATCTTGTTCATCACTTTTTAATTCATGTAAGAGTGCAAGAATTGATTCACTACCCTTTATCCTCTTCTTCTTAATTGATATAGTGGTGTCATCAATATCATTGCATACTTCTACAACTGGACCCGAACCACATAGAGATATACATGGTCCTTTACAAACATTGACTTTAGGTGGAGCCAATGCTGATAAGCAATCTAAAGAAATATGGGTGTATTAGAAACCTGACATGAATAATTAATCAATCAAGTAGTGCCGCACTAGTGGAGCGCTCTGAGGCAAATAATTAATCACTGCTCACAATATGTCAATAGATACACATAATATCTTGCCCATACCTAGCGTGTCTACAGCACCATCTGCAATGCAACCTGGTGACTGACAGACTCGTAATACCTTATTGGTGGTTGACGAAGAAGATAAAGAGTTAACACTGATGATACCTGACAGCAGCATCAGTAATAAAACAACAAGTAGAATCATGTTGAATGTAGCCCGTCGAAAAGATACGTCCGGGAATAAAGAAGATAAAGTAAAATATCAATCAAGACTGGCTGCAAGTTGATATGAGCCTTAATCTGAATACTACCAATAAATCTATTGCTCAATACATTAATCCTCAAACTAATGATATTGAATAGAAGTGTTAGCTGGAATGTATGAGGACTTGTTAGATTGCCAATCACCCCCCGGAATTGTATGCTTAGGCAGCCTTAAACATTTGCGCTTATGGGGAGGGACCCATTGCGCCTGGGAGTAAAAATCTATCTAGCAAATCTCGGGGTCTGAGTATCGATTTTGCGTTTCAGGTAAACAGTGAAAACAATCAAATGACCCGCAAAATGTTAGAGGATGTTAGTATTTTCCACTCAAGTATGACTCAAACTTTTCCACTCAAGTTCATAAGATAAGTGGAAATCATCCACTCAAGTCCACTCCTACCTTCCACTAAAGTCAAACTCAAGCCACTCATGCATTGCCTTTGGTAATGCTGAGTGGCCTTAGCAAAAGTACATATATATTGTCATATATTACTACTGCCGGCGGCGGTCATCTACATATGGTGCTACTGGTCATTTGTTTTGAGGTCGGGGTAGGTATCCTGTGGTATCCTTCCTAGACTTGCTGGAATCATCTCTAGGCTGAGGAGTGTGAGTCGACTGCATGCTGTAGCAAAGTAAAGGAGCGAATCAAGCTCCAATGCCAACCCTGAGTAACAGATTAAGGTACAATTAATCTTATTTTAGCACGCAAATGCTGCGTTTGGTTCTTAAGTCCAATAGCCAAGCCTCACAATTTTGTACAAATCTAACC
>Ga0214478_101024_pt1 | contig 15032 bp, 14 predicted proteins | sample M1_20Mar14CPVII9_2_FD_178001 | JGI IMG/M metagenome (GOLD analysis project Ga0214478, IMG submission 178001) | Marine eukaryotic communities from Monterey Bay, California, United States - M1_20Mar14CPVII9sort6BwellD7 | ecosystem: Environmental > Aquatic > Marine > Unclassified | place: USA...
TGATCGAGCATCCCAAAGACAGCACGACGCGGAATGCGCTGCAGTCCGTCTTCGGCGCCGGTAAACGGGGCTTGAACGAAGAAGAAGTAGACCATCTGCGCTAATGCCAGCGTAATCATCGCGAAGTAAATTCCCTGACGGCGAATGGCCATGCCGCCCATCAACAGTCCCAGCACCGCGCCTGCAAGAGCGCTTCCCCCGAGCGCCAGCTCCGGCGTGAAATTCCATTCCTTGACGGCATATCCAGCCAGATACGCGCCTATGCCGAAAAACGCGGCGTGGCCAATCGAGAGCAGGCCGACGTTGCCGGTGAAAAAATTAAACGCCACCGCGAAAAGTGCGAGGGAGACGCACTTCATGAGAAACTGCACGTAAAGGCCAGTGAACGGAAGGACGATACCAACGATCGCAAGTCCGAGCAGAATCGCCGTAGATGCCCGCATTGTCGTCATCATGCTTCCCGTCCAAACAAACCGGCAGGCCGCAGCAAAAGCACCAGCATCATGACGATGAAAACGATCGTCGAGGAAACTTCAGGGTAAACCACTTTCGCAAGCCCCTCTATCAAGCCCAGACCCAGACCGGTGATGATGGCACCTGCTGTGGACCCCAGACCTCCGATCACGACGACTGCGAACGTCACGATCAGAATGTTCGACCCCATCAACGGTTGCACCTGATAGATCGGCGCCGCCAGAACGCCGGCGAACGCCGCCAATCCCGCTCCGAGCGCATAGACAAACGTGACCATCAGCGGAATATTTATTCCAAGCGCCTGGACGATGCGCGCGTTTTCCGTTCCGGCGCGCAAATAGGATCCAAGGCGGGTGCGCTCGATCAGAAGCCAGATCGCCAAACACACCACGAGCGAGATCCCGACGATCCAAATGCGATAGAGCGGCAATCTCATGAAGCCGAGATCGATCAGTCCGCGCAGCTCGGACGGCGTCGGATACGGCAAGCCGCCGGAGCCATAGATATCGCGGAAGATACTTTCGATGACGAGCGCGAGGCCAAACGTCAGCAGCAAGCTATAAAGATGATCCAGGCCCGCCAGCCTGCGGAGCAAGTATCGTTCAACCAGCGCGCCGAATACTCCGACCACGATTGGAACCGCGACCAACGACCACCAATAGTTCACGCCGAGCTTATGCATCGCAAGATAGACGCCGAACGCCCCGAGCATATAAAGCGCCCCGTGCGCAAAATTGATGATGTTCAGCAGTCCGAAGATTAGCGCCAAGCCAAGACTCAGAATGGCGTAAAAGCAGCCGTTTACGAGACCGATGGTGACCTGTCCGAGCAAGACCTGGATGGGGAAATCGAACATCGTTTCTCAAACCCCAAGGCGTCGGTCGACCAGATCGCTCTGGGATTCAAGTTCGTCGGCCGTCAAATGCATGACGATCTGGCCGTGCTCGACGACAAGAAAGCGATCCGCGAGCAGCTCCGCGAAATGCTTGTTCTGCTCGACCAGCAAAATCGTGTAACCACGGCTGCGCAAAGTGACGACAAGATCAAATAACCTGTCCACCACAACCGGTGCCAGGCCTTCGGAGATTTCATCGAGCAGAAGCAAATGAGCACCTGTTCGAAGAATTCGCGCAATCGCGAGCATTTGCTGCTCACCTCCGGAAAGGCGCGTTCCCGGCGTACTGCGCCGCTCGGCGAGATTCGGGAGAAGCTGATAGATTTCTTCCACCGACATCCCGCCCTCCGATTGCTTTGGAGGGAGCAATAGATTTTCTTCGCACGACAATGACGCGAAAATGCCTCGCTCTTCCGGGCAATAGCCGACGCCGAGACGCGCGATCTGATGTGGAGGAAGGTTACTTGCTTCTTTGCCGTCTATCTGGATGGCGCCCGTGCAGCGATCCATGAGACCCATGATTGCGCGCAGCGTGGTCGTGCGGCCGCTTCCGTTGCGGCCGAGCAAGGCGACAACCTCCCCTCGCTGCAAGGCGAATGTCATACCGTGAAGAACGTGGGACTCGCCGTACCAAGCCTCGAGATGCTCCACTGCAAGGACCGCGTCCGCATTCCCAAGCGCAGCGGCTGTCATTGTGCACGCTTTCGGCGAGAGCCGAGATAGGACTCTATGACCTGCGGATCGCAAGATACCTCGTCATACGTCCCCTCCGCGATAATCTGCCCCCGGCGTAAAACACTAATGCGGTCCGCGATGCGAGCTACTATCTTCATGTTGTGCTCGACCATCACAACCGTACGGCCGACCGCCGCTCGCTTGATGAGGCCGGTGACGCGGTCGACGTCCTCCTGGCCAAGCCCTTGTGTCGGCTCGTCCAAAAGCATGACTTTTGGCTCAGCGGCAAGCGTCGTCGCAAGCTCGAGTGCGCGCTTTCGTCCGTATGGCAGATCGCCAGCGCGCGTATTCGCAAAACTCAACAGATCAACCTGTGTCAGAAGATTTGCGATGCGATCGGAAACATCGCCCAGTTTTCCACGCCCGCGCCAAAATGCCACGGGTGACACATAACTCCGCTGCAGCGCAGTCATCAGATTCTCGGCGACAGTCAGGCTTGGAAATACTGCGGATATCTGGAAGGACCGCACCAGACCGCGGCGGGCTACTTCTGCAGCTTTTTGATTTGATATATCAACGCCATCAAGAAATATCTGGCCTGACGTCGGCCGCATAAATCGTGTCAGTAAGTTGAACACGGTGGTCTTGCCCGCGCCGTTGGGACCGATCAACGCATGAATTTCGCCCCGGCGAACGTCGAAATCGACGCCTGATACAGCGACATAGCCACGAAAATCTTTTCGCAGGCCCCGCGCCTGCAATACCGCGTCGGTTGCAATGCGAGGCGTGACCGCGTGCATCCAGACCCCCATTTGGCTTTTTTGCTCCGCGCGAGAAGCACGGCATTATTGACATCGTCATAGCAAAGATAGTCTAGTTACGCAAGCTTGCGGAATAGTTTCGTCGCGGGCCAATCAAACAAGAGAAGGGGAGGAATTCATGAGAACTGCAATTCTAGCTCTGGCTGCGTTGGCAACTTTTACCGGCTACACGCACGCTCAGACGACGATTTCAGATGATGTGGTCCGCATCGGCGTGCTGACGGATTTATCGGGACAGTTTTCTCACGAATCCGGAGAAGGCGCTGTCACCGCCGTTAAAATGGCTGTCGAGGATTTTGGCGGAAAAGTTTTAGGCAAGCCTGTTGAAGTCATCGCAGCCGATCATCAGAACCGGAATGAAGTCGCGATTGCCAAAGCGCGCGAATGGTACGATGTCGGAAAGGTTGACCTCATCGCCAACCTCGTCAATTCATCGATTGCGCTTGCAGTCACGAATATCGCGCAGGAAAAGAACCGGATCGCGGTCGTCACGACCTCCGGATCTTCAAGGCTGACAAACGATTCCTGCACCACGAACAGCATTCACTACGTTTATGACACGTACGCCTTGGCTCAGGGTACGGCCAAGGCTCTCATGAAAGAGAAGCTGGACAGCTGGTATTTCCTGACGGCCGATTACGCGTTTGGGCACGCGCTCGAAATCGACACGTCGGCGATCGTGAAAGCGAACGGAGGAACGGTTTCGGGTGCATTGCGGTATCCGATGGATACCTCAGACCACTCCTCTTTTCTGCTTCAGGCACAGGCTTCAAAAGCAAAGGTCGTCGCAATTGCGGGATCAGGCACCGTATTCATCAATGCGGTGAAATCCGCCAAGGAATTCGGGTTGACGGATGGCGGCAAGCAAACCATCGCAGGGCTTCTTGTCTGGATCAACGACGTCCATGCGATGGGCCTGCCGCTTGCGCAAGGACTCGTTCTCACCAACGGATTCTATTGGGACCGCGACGATGATACACGCGCGTTCGCAAAGCGTTTCTATGAGCGGCTGAAGCGTATGCCCAACATGGGCGACGCAGGCGATTACTCTTCAACCATGCACTACCTGAACGCCATCAAAGCTGCCGGAACCGATGAAGCAAAGTCCGTCATGGCAAAGATGCGCGAACTGCCTGTGAACGACTTTTTTGCCAAGAACGGCCGCCTCCGCGAAGATGGGCGATTCGTTCACGACATGTATCTCTATGAGGTGAAGAAGCCGTCAGAGTCGAAGTACGCGTGGGACTACTACAAGCTTCGCGCGGTCATTCCCGAGAATGAAGCTTTCCGCCCGCTTTCGGAAAGCAAGTGCGCATTGGTCAAGAAGTGATCGAACATTGAGACGTCAGATGCGGCCGGGCACTGCCCGGCTGCTCTTGCGCCCTCCGAATTTCTCCGGGTTGTAGCGCATCCGGTACTTCATCGAGAACGCACTGATCGCCTCGCCGCAGCGGTTGCAGACGACGACCGGCGTAAAAATCTTTTCGCAAGCGTCGTGACGAAGCAGCATCGGCGGCCTGCCCTGTGACCGCCAGCGGTCGCCCCACGCCATGATCATCAAGAGAGGCCCGTGCAGGTCGGCTCCCATCGGCGTGAGAAGATACTCATAGCGTTCCGGAGCATCCTGATACATTTCCTTCCGGAACACTCCGTGATCAACAAGACGCGCTAACCGATCGGTCAGAATATTGGTGGCGATACCAAGTTCCGAATGGACCTGATCGAATCGCGTGTGACCGTAAAACGCCTCGCGAAGAATAAGGAAGCTCCAGCGGTCTCCAATAACTTCGAGTGTGCGTGAAACCGAACTTGGGCGGCCGCGCATGAAATCGTCGGCCGTGCGGCGCGATCGTCGCGGCGCCTCCGCCGGTATTCGCCCGGCACCAGGTCCGTCCACGTAACTCACATCTCGCGCCGAGAAACGCTGCTCACAGCAGGAACATGTGACGATTGGCTTGCTCACGCAATTGCAACTCTCATGAATGAGCTGAAGCGGGCCGCTTTTGGATGTCTCGAGCCAGCGATCACCGAACTGCATCATCGACATGAACATCGGATAAAGTTCGATCCCGGCCTTTGTCAGCTTGTACTCGACGCGGCTCAACGTACTGGAATATGGGAACTCCCTCATAATTCCTTCGTGTACCAGACGCCTCAGCCTGTCAGTCAGCGTCGCCCGCGTAATCTCCAGACCTGAGCGGAATTCCTCAAAACGCTTGGCACCGAAGAACGCTTCCCGAATGACCAGAAATGCCCACGCGTCCGATAAAATGCCGACCGTGCTTGCAATCGAACAGCGCCTCTCGGTCGCGATGGCTTGCTTCTGTCCTTTGCGAACCGGAGATTTTTTCTTCGATGATTTGACGGGCTTTTCTTTAGCTGCTGCTGATAGCCCCATTATATAGCTCAGGTTCGTCGATCTATGACATCAGGAAAGATCGAACGATGAATTTGTAAGCTGATGCTCGATTATACCAATACCGATCTCAGAACAAGCGACAGGTGACGGTCGACACATGGTGTCATACACCCTCTGCGTTTCGCGTCGCGGATCGAACCAACTGAAAGATACGTTCGGGCGTCGCCGGCAACGTGTGGATTTCAACCCCCAAGGGGGATAGCGCGTCCGAGATGGCATTCGCTATCGCGGCGGGCGCTCCGATAGTCCCCCCCTCGCCCATCCCCCGGAAACCTCCGATATTGTTCGGAAGGTCTGCCTCGATATGAAGAATTCCGATGTCTGGAACGTTCGTTGCAAGCGGCAGGAGATAATCGGCAAGGCTTGCCGTTACGACCTGGCCAGATTCATCATGCACGATCTCTTCCAGCAAGGCAGCGCCAATGCCCTGTGCCACGGCGCCCTGAATCTGGCCGTCGACAATCATTGGATTAATAATGCGGCCGCAGTCTTCAGCCACGACATACTTGCGGATTGTCACCCCATAGGTCTGCGGATCAATTTCAACCATGACCAGATGCGTGGACGAACAGGCCGTTCCGAAATAGGGATCGTAGGTTTCCGATGCGATGAGGTCTTCGCGCTGCTCTCGGGGAATTCTTCCCATCTGTGAATATACCGCATGCGCGACCTCCTTGAATGTCATCGAGACATTCGAATTACGCGCATAGATAAGGCCTTCCGAAGCATCGAGATCGTCGACTGGCACATTCATAAGATGAGCCGCGGCTTTCAGGACTTTTGCTTTCACCACCCTGGAAGACATCGTCGCGGCCCCGCCGGCAAGCACGGCTGACCTGCTTGCGAAGGTGCCGCTGCTCACCGGCGTCAACGCGCTGTCGCCATGCTGAATTTCCACATCTTCCAGCCTGCAACCCAATTCATCTGCTATGACCTGCGCAAGCGTGGTTTCCAGGCCCTGACCATGCGATGCAATGCCGAACGCAGCGGTAATTGCGCCGGTTGCGTCGATGCGGATTGAAGATGTCTCCGTGCCGGTATTAATCGGCATGCCGGGCGCAACCGAAATGCGCGAGCCTATGCCAGTCAGTTCTGCGTAGCTCGACAGACCGATGCCGACCCAGCGTCCCTCAGCCCGTGCGTCGTCGCGCTCGCGCAAAAGTGTGGGATAATCTGCGAGGTCGCATGCTCCGCTCAGGCATTCCTGGAACGCGGATTTATCCCAGATGAGTCCCGATGCAGTCCGATACGGAAACTCCTCCGCGCGCACGAGATTGCGCCGCCGCATTTCAACGGGATCCATTCCGATCTTGCGAGCGGCCATATCGATGAGCCGCTCCATCGCAAAGGTCGAAGCGGGACGGCCCACGCCGCGATAAGGCCCCGTCGGCGGCTTCGGCGTCAGGACGCCCCGCACGCGGCCTCGGTAATGCTGAAGACGATACGGGCCAGGCAGGAAACTTACGACCTGCACAGGTTCAAGCGCCCCCGTCCAGGGATAAATCGAATAGGCACCGATGTCCCCGATCACGTCAGCACGCAGACCAAGAAGCGTGCCGTCCTCATCCACGGCAAGCTCTGCATCGATTAGCTGATCGAAGGCCTGACTCGTCGCCGATAAATCCTCAAGCCTGTCGCATACATACTTCACCGGGCGCCCAAGTTTTCGAGCGAGAGCACAGACTAGAATTTCCTCGTGATAGAGCGACCCCTTTCCGCCAAAGCTGCCACCGACATCCGGAGCGACGACGCGGATTCTGTTTCCGGGCAGGTCGAGGCAGTTCGACAATGCGTCGCGTACAATACCCGGGATATTGGTCGAGGAGTGAAGCGTCAGCGCGAGGCGGCGGCGATCCCATTCTGCGAGATACGACCTATTTTCAATCGAGACGGCCGTCTTTCGCGTCATCCGGAATGTCGCTCTGACCGTCACCGGAGCCTGCGCGATCACGTTATCGACTTCGCCGCGCGCGAACTCGCGGGAAATAATGACATTCGTTCCCGCTTCCTCGTGCAGGAGCGGAGCGTCATCCGCAACCGCGTCGACCTGCCGAATTGCAAACGGGAGCGCTTCGTATTCAATATGAATATGTTCGAGCGCATCTTCGGCTGCATAACGGCTGTCGGCGAGCACGGCGACGACCGGTTCGCCCACATACCGAACCTTGCCACGGGCGAGCGGCCAGATCGGCGTCGCGTAATAGTTCTTCATGGTCGATATCGGAACTGCCGGCTTCACCTCATCCTCGAGATCGGCGGCGCTAAAGACGGCAAAGACACCCGGCACCGAAATCGCCTCGCCCGCATCGATCTTCACGATCCGCGCATGCGGCTGATCGCTACGGCGAATTGCCATGTGAAGAGTTTTGCTCGGGGTCATATCGTCGACGTAGCGTCCAACGCCCGCGAGCAGGCGCGGATCTTCCGTGCGCTTGATCCTCTGTCCGACCATCTTGGGTCGCATCTCGACTGACGATGAGTCGAAACGTTTCATGTCCGAACCCTCGCGTGACTGGAAGGAAGTCTCACTTGAACGAGGCCCTTTCCCTGGCCAGTTCGCGCACCGCGTTGACGATATGCTCGTAACCGGTACACCGGCATATATTGCCCGAGAGAGCTTCACGAATTTCGTCATCGGTGTCGAGGCTGTGATGCAGGAGCATGTCCGTGATGGTCATCACGAAACCAGGCGTACAAAAACCGCACTGTAGTCCATGATGATCGCGGAAAGCCTGCTGGACACGGCCGAGATGCTCAATCGTTCCTAGCCCCTCGACGGTCTGAATGTCGGCACCGTCCGTCTGCACCGCAAGCGTTAGGCAGGAACGCGCGCTACGCCCGTCGAGCAAAATCGTGCAGGCCCCACAAACACCATGCTCACATCCGACATGCGTGCCAGTGAGCCCGAGTTCATGACGCAGGAAATCCGACAGCAGCATGCGGGGCTCGACAAGCTGCGTGTAGGATTGCCCATTCACGGACACCGTGATTGACACCCGCTTGCTCACTTTGTCCCCTTTTCCGATCGGGACCACGCATCGATTATAGCGCGACCAGCAAGGGCTCCGGCTAAGTGTCGGCGGTAATCTGCAGATGCATGTAGATCGGAATTAGGTTCAAGCTCCGCTTGAAGAGCCTCAACGGCTTTTTTCAAAAGATCGGAATTGATCTCACGACCCTCGAGCATCTCCTCCACCTGCGGCATCCGCATTGATATTTCCCCAACACCCATCACTCCGATGCGGACACCCGATGCGGCGCAGTCATGCCGTTGCATTGTGACCGCGACCGCGGCAAGGGCGTAATCACCATGACGCCGCGCGAATTCGTGAAATCCCCAGCCCGTTCCACCGGGCAATACATCGACCTCGACCTCTGTGACGAACTCATCTGGCTCCAGCACAGTGGCCATGGCGCCGATAAAGAAATCTTGCGCGGGAACTTCGCGGCGTCCTCGGGGCGATGCAATGTGCATTATTCCATTGAGCAGGAGTGACATCATCGGCATCTCAGCTGCTGAATCAGCGTGACAAATGCTGCCACAAAACGTGCCACGATTTCGGACTGTTAGATGAGCCACATGCTTCATTGTGTGATGAAGGACAGGAATGTGCTGCTGAACAAGCTCACTTGCACCCGTCATACGATGACGGACTAGCGCACCAATAGAAAGCCTCGCGCCTCGAATCTGTATAATATCGAGATCAACAATTCGATTAATATCCACTAAGATAGATGGTTGGACCAAGCGAAAGTTCATCATCGGCATTAAGCTCTGTCCGCCCGCAATCAGCTTGCCATCTCCGCCTGCGGCAGCAAGCGTTTGCACGGCATGCTCCACACTTTCAGCGCGGACATAATCAAAAACCGCTGGCTTCATTACGCGGCCCCCTCAACCGACCCAGGATATTATTCAAATGAAAATGAGATCGACGGTGACTTGCATTATTAGACTAATATGGCATATGTCAACATTGCCGAAGTTCGCTCAGCGCAGATAGCTTCGGTGTGAATCATTGGACTTTGGATCAGACCTTATCGGCGATAGTCCACAAATGCCTTGCCCAACCAGAAGGACGGTGAAGCCGCCTGTTTAGCAATCAGCGCGCTAGGAGCAGCCGCGGTAATATCGACCGCAAGCATTCGGTATCAAGATACTTTTAATTCCTCACGAGAAAACAAGCGTGTTTGCTCGAAGACGTGAATGTTTTTTCGGCAAGCACTGTCTCTGAATTTACGATCATTTGACGCCGGACACGTCCGGCAAATCATTGAGCTTCTTGAACACGAGAACTGCTCCAAGTTTCGATCTCGTACCCGCAATTACAGTTATAATTGCCCTTATCTAGAAAAGGCACCTCGATTAGCGTGCGCTCATAAAGAGCGTGGCATTGTTCACATTTTACAATTGAGCTCATAGTCATAATCTACGCTATGGAAATCGATTTTTCCACATCGTTCGCTGGCCATTCCATAACGCGTCATTATGCGAACTTTTGTTGTAGACGCCAGATAGAGAAGTTGACGGGTTGGCCGGCGTCAGGTGTTTCGGCTGGCTGCCAAGTACGAGCGCTGCCGCTTATCGATATCGCGATGGTTCTTTTCATACCATTGGATTGAGGCCTCAGCGCGCTCCCGCATCCGAGACGTCCAAAGCAGCGCGTTCCTCTTTGCCCACTTCCAGGCAGCTCTCTCGCGGACTAATACCCTGGGACTGCTTTGATTTGGTCCTAACACATGGCCTAGTTCATGTAGCGCGACCGCATAACTCAACACCGATCTGATAGGTGTGATATAAATTTCTTCGCTTACTCGCATCGAGTACGAGCGGGTCAGCCTATTCAAACTACGATGAATAACGATCTGATTTTCATCGGCAATCAATTGGACGTGTTTATCCATTTCACCTGCAGTTAAAGACATATGAAGCGACCTCTTTATGTGCTGATCGCCTCGCCGACAAGTTTTACCGCGGCTGGCGAAGCAAAGGCTGGGCTACCGCTTTTTCCTCCCTTTTCGAAGCGTGGCTGGCGGCTTCTCGTTTGCTTTTGGGACGGCCAGAAGATCAGCGACGGGCACATCCAAGGCAGCCGCTAATCTCTCCAAGGTCTCGGCGGTCGGATTTTCGACCCCACGCTCGATTCGTCCGACGTAGGACCTGTCCACGCCGGCATCGACAGCCAGCGCTTCCTGCGACAGGCCGCGCTTAACCCGCAGTTTTCGAACATTCCAGGCCACGAGCGCTGTCGCTTTCATAAGCGAAACAAACGACTTGGCGGCCCATTAAAACACGCACTATAATGTCCCTATTAGAGATTTGGGGCTGTTGTGCGCATTCGCATTCATCGTGGGACGAAAGAGATCGGCGGGACCTGTGTCGAGCTAGCGGCCGACGGTGGCCGAATTCTACTGGACCTGGGATTGCCGCTGGACGGCGATGCGGACGAGGTCAGCGTCCATCCGACAGTAGACGGACTCGCAGGCGGCGGGGATTTGCTGGCTCTGGTTCTGTCCCATGGTCACGTCGACCACTGGGGGCTGGCCCATCTCGCCGGACCTGATCTCCCCGTTGCGCTAGGCGCTGCAACTCACCGCATTCTGAAGGCCGCAGCCCCGTTTGTGCCCAGACCCTATGTGCCGGCGAGACCGCTCGAGTTCACAAGTGGTACGTCGCTGGAGTTTGGTCCGTTTCGGGTAACGCCGCATCTGGTCGATCATTCCGCGTATGATGCTTATGCCCTTGAGGTGGAAGCTGACGGCAAGCGCCTGTTCTATTCCGGCGATATCCGGGCACATGGCCGCAAGGCTGCTCTATTTGAGCGACTCATCGCCCATCCTCCTCGTCCAATCGACGTGATGCTGATGGAAGGGTCGAGCTTCGGTCGCCTGAGCCCCGATCACGTCTTCCCAACCGAGGCCGAAGTCGAGCAGCGCCTGGTCGATGTGTTTCTGGCAACGGACGGTCTGGCGCTAGTCGCAGCCTCGGCGCAAAATATCGATCGCATGGTCAGCCTCTATCGGGCCTGCAAGCGTACCGGCAGAACGCTGATCATCGATCTCTATGCCGCCGAGATTCTTCGCGCCACAGAGAACGCCAATATCCCTCAGTCAGACTGGCCGCATGTTGCGGTGTACGTGCCGCAGTATCAGCGCATCCAGATCAAGCGCAGCGGCCGCTTCGACCTTCTAGATCCTCACAAGACCAACCGTGTTTTCGTGGAGCGGCTTGAGGACCTGGCGCCTCGGGCGGCGATGCTCTTCCGACCAGCAATGCTGCGCGATCTCGATCATGCCGGCTGCCTGTCCGGCGCACGCGCCATCTGGTCGCAATGGGACGGCTATCTCAAACAGGAGCGCGGCCTCGCCCTCCTCGCCGAGCTCGAAGCACGGGGCATCCCGCTCGATCACGCCCATACCTCCGGCCACGCCAGCATCCCCGATCTGAAGCGCCTCGCTGAAGCGATTCGGCCGAAGATGCTGGTGCCGATCCATACCTATGAGCCGGAGCAGTTTCCAGCGCATTTCCAGGCCGTCAGTCTCAAGAATGATGGCGAATGGTGGGACGTTGCAACATGACCATCCAGCAGACGCCCTCAAGCCACGGCGTGAGTGGCGCTTTCCTCGATGCGCTCGACAATCTCGCTCAGAAGCCATCGTGGTGGCACAACGTCCTATTGCGGGACGATGTGTTCATCGCAGTGCGAGCAAACTCACTCAATGTCTACCACCGGGGTGCCTCGATCTTCCGGATCGACGATGGCGGAGGCGGTCGGATAATTCCGTGGACACACACCAAGTACCTGATCCGTCAGCAGCAGGTATTGGCACAACTTCACGATGACGGGCATTTTGAACCTTCCGATATCGGTTGGTCACAATACGCTGGCCCATCGACACTCTCCGACATGATCCGCTCAGCCACCGATCTCGCTGGAGCTGAAAAGAGCGGATTGCATCCGCTGATAGTCGGCAGCTCAAAGGTCATCGACGTCGAGCTGTCACTGCTTCGGGCAAGCTCGACCCTCGACGAGAGTCTGCCTGACGCAGACGTGCAATCATCCGACACCACGTCCATCGATCGGGCCCAGGATCGATTGGATGTCGTCACGGTCGAGAACCGTGGCGGCAAGCCATTCATCGTTTTCCATGAAGCAAAGCATTTCAGCAATCCTGCCTTGAGGGCCAAAGGTGAGCCTGCCGTTCTGGCTCAGATCGTGCGTTACCAGGCAACGCTCAGGCAGCATGATGCAACACTGCGACAGCGCTACGTCGCTGTCTGTCAGGCGCTGGTCCGTCTCCGCACCATGCGAACTGCGGCCCGCACTGCCCTCCCCGCAAACAGACCGCTACTCGAACCTGATCCCCTGATCGCCGCCATCGCCTCAGGTCAGGCCCAGGCCGAGATTGACCCTGATCCGCGGCTGATTGTGTTCGGTTTCGACGGCGATCAACGCGACGGGCGGTGGGAACGGGACGCCAAGCGTCTGCGGGATCATCAGCCATCCCTCAAGATCCGGGCGATCGGAAACACCCGATCGGCGCGTGAATTTTTCTGATGTCGCGGTACTCGTGCCCTGAAATGCGGCTTTCGGGAGACACTCGACCTTTCTTTGCAAAACCCCGCAATTCCTCGGGGCCTCATTTGAATCTAGGGGGCACGGGCTGTCCGTGCCTTTAATCTGGGATTCTGCATGAAGGTTATTGCCTATTACCGCGTCCGACCGAACGAGCCCGTGCACTCTGATATTGCATTGCAAGAACAACGTGAAGCCGTCAAAACTTGGATCGAGGGCCATCAGGCGGCTGTCCAGGCCGAATACGTCGAGCCCGAGACTGACGGCTTCGCGCGCCCGCAATTGCGACAAGCCATGGAGGACTGCAAACAGTCCGGCGCCACCCTGCTGATCGCCCGTACTGAGGCCATCGGCAGCGGCGCAGAATTCTCTCCGCGAATTTGGAGTATTTCGGTTGCGTTCGCGCCGGAGTCATCGCGCGAGCGCGGCTACATCGCTCTTGCTCCGGAGAAAGCTCCACCCGACCTCACCTTGTATTTTCCGGACTTCCGCAGCCTGAAGACCATGCCGGTGTATCTGTGCAATGGGACAGACGAGCCCATTCACAATATCGCTGTCAGGACGATCGGCCTGACCTCGAAATTCACAACGCCAAATCCGACCACCCCTGACGGGAGTGGCTCCGCGTCTGAGCAGCCCCTATCGACGACACCGACCGCATTTTCGATTGACCGGCTGGATGCGCGACGTGCCGCTGTGATCGATCGTTACGATCCGATGTTTGACAGCGATTTCATCACTGCTTTCGAGATCACGTTCCTCGATAAGCAGGAACAGACGCAACGGCTAACAGCATTCCTCAATGCCGCGCCTCTATCGTCGGCTTACATCGCCCTGAAGAAATAACCGCTAGCCCGACAAAGCCTCGACGCGCGCCTTTCAACGGCGGCGGCGAACGATGCCCCATGCCCCCTGATCGTTTCGAAACTCCCGCAGAGAAAGAGCTACCCATGACAATGTCGTTTTCAAAATCGAACCTTATGACCGGTATTGCTTTCGCGGCCCTGTTCGGAGGCGTCATCATTATCCTGCGCCTTGCAACAGGCGGATATGGTGGCCCCACCAGCATTCCCGAATGCAACAGCAACACCACCCGCGACATGCTGCAGGATGCCTTCAAGAATTCGCCTCAAGCCGCGCTCGGCCTGAAGCTGCTCAAGATCGGCGAAATGTCCGTTGTTGGGAAGGACCTGCTCGACGAGAACAACGAGGTCCGCCACCGCGTTTGCGTCGCCGACATCTTTACGAACCTTGGGCGGAAGCCGGTGTACTTCAACATGTCCTGGGCCGACGCCAAAAAGACGCAGGTCTATCTCGAAGCACCCATGCTGCCGTTCTGACGGCAATCAGGAGGCTTTCAACGCCCGTATGGAGACCGCTCCGGTCGCATCCCCCTGATCGCCACTACCGCCGGCGCAGGGGTTTGCCGCGTGGACGGAGCGGATTGTCGCCCTTTGCCACGGGCCAAGGTCGCCGAGAAAGCGCGCGCTCGATACGAGCATCCATCCCGCCGGTGCCCATCACCACAGGGTTGGCCATGGGACTTTCAGCGACCCAGGCGAGATACTGCGTCAGCGCGTCCACCTGATCGTTGTGCTTTCCGAATGGGAAACGCATCAGCTCACTTTCGAGTTCAACCGTCCAGGGTTGATTCTTTTTGATCAGAACCCGGTGTTGCGCGAAAACGTGGAGTTGGCTTTCAAGCCGCTCTTCCTTGCCGCGTCCACCGGTCGGGCGAAGTTCGGCATGATGACCACGCTCGAACAGCATGCTGTAAAGGCCGCTTCCTGAGCTGGCATCCTCAATCAGGATTTTTGCCGGTTTGTAGGCCGTAATCAGTTCGAGAGCGGCATCGCGCATCTGAACGGGGTCGAGACGCGAGCGCAGCACGTCGATGACATAGTGACGCCGGATATCGCGGGCGATCACGAGACACACCGTGTAGCTATTGTCCGATCCGGTTTTGACGGCCGTGTCCCAGCTCAGCGTAATCCGCCGCGCGTCCGGCGGCAGGTCATCAAAATGCTTGATCTGGCCCGGCCGGATCAGCTCACCTAGTGCCGCTGACGGGTTCTGCTGATACTGGGCAGCAAAGATCGACTCGCCAACCTCTTCCCGCTTCCGCTTGACGACCTCGGCAGGCCACTGATTTGTCAGCAGCGGCTCGCCGGTCT
>Ga0214478_101026_pt1 | contig 15016 bp, 17 predicted proteins | sample M1_20Mar14CPVII9_2_FD_178001 | JGI IMG/M metagenome (GOLD analysis project Ga0214478, IMG submission 178001) | Marine eukaryotic communities from Monterey Bay, California, United States - M1_20Mar14CPVII9sort6BwellD7 | ecosystem: Environmental > Aquatic > Marine > Unclassified | place: USA...
ACAATAACCGAAGAGAGGTTCTGTAGATATCACCAAAACAATACTTATTGCAGTGCAAAAATATATATATATAGTACACTAAGGAATAAATGTAGTATTCTGTTGACGAATGATCGTAGAAGTCCCGCGGCATGCAAATACTAAATACTATAGCAGCTAATATCAGTGAGTCAGCCGCGCACCAAATCACTATCAATTTTACTCAGGGGGGTTCTCCAGTTTATGCAGACCTACGTTTCTACCTTGGTGACACTTCAGGGCTTAGTAAATCTCCAATGAACATATATTTATACAATATTGCATAAGAACAGTAGAAAAGTTTATCATAAAGCTGTACTTTCATTGGCCATCTGTTTTATTTCAGTAGGGCTTCTCAAAGTTCAACCTGATCTTGAGAACCGCACCCTACACTCTCATAAAATCTGTTTTGATGTCGATGATGCTCTCATAAATCGCATTGGTTGGCATTGCCATAAATCAATAGACCACCCCCTATCAACAATCTCTGCATATTACAATCTACAATAAATCTACAATCTACAATCATGTCTCTAAACGATGAGGCACTCATGAACACACTGTCATGCACACTCGGCTTTGCTGGGTATCCATGCGGTGAAAATCCAATCAACATCGTCTCACTAAGTTTGGCTACTGCTGGATTGGCTTTAGTTATGGTAAGTAGTCATATGATGTGTTGTATCTTTTGGTATATATCGTTATCTAATATTCATATCTATCGTCGTCATTGCAATGGTAAACAGGTCTTTTGGCTAGTTCGTAAGGTATGTGTGTCATTTTTTTTTATGTTCATATGATGTGTCACCCTAAAAAAGATATAAATTCTCATTTCTAACATTCAACCCATATCCCACTACACATCACAACTACTACTACAACTATATAAACAGCTCAAAACACACGATCGTGGAACACCCGAAATGAATAAACTATCCGAACAAATCCAATCAGGAGCCCGGGCTTTTCTCGTAACTGAATATAAATATCTAAGTGGCTTTGTCTTCTTGGTATTTGCTGTATTAGTAATCATCTATTCATTAGATCCACCCACTGGTAAACATTTTGGTGGTAGTGGTGATCGTGTCGATGGTATTCGAGCTGGTGCTTGCTTCTTGGCTGGTGCTATTCTAAGGTGAGTATTTTGTTTTTGTGTTTTGTTTTGATTATATCTTATGTGTCACCTCTGTTTACATCTGATACATATCTTTTACATCATATCTGATACATATCTATCAATCAAACAGTGCCGCAGCTGGATGGGCAGGTATGAGTATTGCAACTGATGCCAATGTCCGTACGACACAGGCAGCCGATAAGGAAGGACTTAGTGTCGCCTTACGTGTTGCCTTTACTGGTGGTGCTGTTATGGGATTTGTTGTAAGTAGTATAGTGTGATTTGGATAGTGTCATGTATCTAATGTGCCTATCATATGTATTTGAACATATGATATGTCATGTGTCTCACTTGTTCATCCTTTTCTATCACCATCATCTATATATTCAGGTTGTTGGATTAGGACTATTCGGTGTATCCCTTTTCTTCTACCTAATGACACTCAACCGTGATACCATCACTGAAATGGCCGGATTGACAAATCCCGGTACACTCATTGCCGCTGTGGATTCATTGGCTAGCTTTGGATTTGGTGCTAGTTCTATTGCACTCTTTGCACGTGTTGCTGGTGGTATTTACACCAAGGTAAGGAAAAGGTTTTGTTTATAAATCTTGATCATTCATTGATATCAAATCTAACCCAATTCACTTTGATATCTTTATGTTTTAGGCTGCTGATGTTGGCGCTGATCTTGTTGGTAAGGTTGAGATGGACATCCCAGAGGATGATCCACGTAACCCTGCAGTCATTGCTGATAATGTTGGTAAGTATCTCTATCCTCTATCCTTTATACTATGTCAAGACATGGACAGAGTCTGACACATTACTTTTGTATCATTTCTCTTTTTAGGTGATAATGTTGGAGATGTTGCCGGTATGGGAGCTGATCTCTTCGAATCATTCGTTGGATCTATCATTGCCGCTGCCACACTTGCCAATGGAGATGCTACCCTAGTCGCTCTACCCTTTTGGATTGCAGGTGCCGGTATCGTTGCCTCAGTTATTGGTTTCTTTGCCGTCGGTACCAAGGATGGTGCCTCCCAGAAGCAACTTTTGTTCGCTTTACACAAGGGAGTTATCTTATCCTCCATCTTTGTTTTAGGTTTCTCGGCTATTATCATTTCACAGCTATTTGATCATGATAAGACAGCTGGATGGAAGCTATTTGCCTGTATTGCCATTGGATTAGTAGCCGGAATCTTAATTGGTCAGGCAACTGAGTACTACACTTCTTACAGGTATGTTTGTTCTTTCATTTTCTTCCAGTTTATATCCATATGATGTGATATGTGTTCATAAGATATGTTCTCATTTCCAACCATCACAAAACCTTTTTTACACAGTTTCTGGCCTGTTCAGTCTATCACCGCTGCCGGTGTAACTGGCCCAGCCACAGTCATCATTCAAGGAATTGGTATCGGAATGGTCTCATGTGTTGGACCTGTATTGATTCTTGTCGCTACGATTCTCGGCTGTAACGCTTTGTCGGGTGAATATGGTATTGGTAAGTTCATTTATGTTTGGTAGTATCCTGGACTATAGTCACGAGTAGTAAATCTCATCATTCGACTCTCTTTTGCTTCAACTTTATAGCCATGGCAGCCGTTGGTATGCTCTCGACTTTGGGTGTGACTTTGGCAACTGATGCCTACGGTCCTATCGCTGATAATGCTGGAGGTATTGCCGAGATGGCTGAACTCGAGGAACGTGTTCGTGAGACTACCGATGCCCTTGATGCTCTTGGTAACACTACCGCAGCTACCGGAAAGGGTTTTGCCATTGGTTCTGCTGTATTGACATCTCTTTCCTTGTTGGCTGCCTTCAAGGATAAGGCCGGTATCACTACCGTCGACATTGGTGACCCCGTTGTCGTTTCTGGTATGCTATTTGGAGCTATGTTGCCCTTCCTCTTCGCTGCGCTTACCATGCTTTCTGTACAGAAGGCAGCTGGTGCCATTATCATTGAGGTTCGTCGTCAGTTTGCCACAATTGAAGGACTCCGCGAGGGAACCGCCGAGGCAGATTCCGACAAGTGTGTTGCCATCTCCACCCAATCCTCTGTTGAGGAGATGATACTTCCCGGTGTATACGCCGTCCTAAGTCCTCTCATTATTGGTCTTCTCATTGGACCCAAGTGTCTAACTGGTATGCTAGGTGGTAGTATTGCTAGTGGAATGATGCTTGCACTCATGATGTCCAATGCTGGTGGAGCCTGGGATAACAGTAAGAAGTATATTGAGATTGAAGGAGCCCATGGTGGCAAGGGAACTACAACACACAAGGCATGTGTTGTGGGAGACACTGTTGGAGATCCTTTCAAGGATACCAGTGGACCTGCACTTAACATCTTGATCAAGTTGATGAGCATGATTAGTCTAGTTATTGCTTCTATCATTCGAGGCTGGGAGGATTGGCAATACTGGTATTGGGGCCTATTACCCATTGGTATTGCTGTTATTGCCACCGTGGCAGTTCACCACTTCTACTGGAAGAATGAACAAGACATTGCAGCTCCCATTGATGAGCTTATCAAGACCGAGGAGGGTGACGCTAAGGTTCTTGAAGAATCCGATGATGCCAAGGGCGATGAAGAGACTGGGGCTGCAGAAGTTGTTGCCGAGGCTACTGCTGGAGATGAAGTGACAGCATAAGTAGATCTGTTTGGAAGTGTCAATCCGAGTTTATTCGTTTGTTGTTTTGATAGCCAATTTTTGGCCTGGGTGTGATTGACCTATGTTGTTGATATACATGGGATTGTAACAGGAAGGATTTATAGTTTCGTGTTGAGATTGATTAGATATTATAGGTCAGCCTATTTAAGTCTAAGCTCTATTCTAGTGCATTCCTTAAACGAATACCCAAAGGACCAATCCTCTACCTCTGAAGCAAATCAGCATCCCATTGCATTACAGGCTCGTTGTCCCTTGCAGTTAGAATCTCACATCCATCCTTTGTAACGAGGACGGTATGCTCGAACTGAGCACTGCGCTTACCATCGGCTGTAACGGCAGTCCAATTATCACCCCAAGTCTCGTCATCATATGTACCCAAATTGATCATCGGTTCGACCGTGAATACATGTCCTTCCTTCATGACTCCCTTGGCCTTATTCTTGTTATAATGTGGTACATTTGGTGCAGTGTGGAAGCTATTATAGTAGAAGTAATACAGAGTAGTGTGTAAGTTTAGCATATGTTAACAGAGAAGAAACATTCAAAAAGATAACTCACAGCGATCCAATTCCATGGCCGCAATATGTCCGAACAACAGAACACTTATTAGCCTTGGCAACACGATGGATCTTCGAACCCAAGTCACGATATAATGTACCCGGCTTTACCATTTCCAATGCACTTGATAAACATTCAAATGCAGTCTCAACTACCCGTCGTCCATCAGCGTCGACATTCCCCACCATGAATGTCTCGTTTAAGTCACCGTGATATCCACCACGTGAGTATGTAGTGACATCAATGTTAACAATGTCACCATCTTGAACTTCTCGATAGTCTGGAATGCCATGGCAAATCACCTCTGCCAAATTTATGAGTGATATGATATAATATGAAAATGAAGGTTAGCCTCTGATAGGGAGAAAGCAAAAGCAAATTACATACACATACCTAACACTAACACACAAACACAACTCACCATTAACACTAGTACAAACACTCTTTGGAAAATTATAATAATTCAAAGGACTTGGATAACAATCCCTTTCCATACATGCTTCATGTATGACTCTATCAATTTCATCAGTGGTCACACCCACCCTCAATGCCTTGCCTCCTTCATTTAATACCTCTCGACCCATGGCACATGCATATCGTAGATTACATTCACCTTCTAACTCATCAGGACCATAGACACGAATAGTATTATTAGATGCACGATCATGTTGTTCTGATTCTGATACACCACCCGGATGATTTGCATAATCTGGTTTCTTAACTTTTGGATTTGTAATTTGACGTTTGGGTGATAATAAAGCAGGACGTAATGCACCAGTGAAGTTATAATTATTTGCCCATATTGGTAACGATTGTTTTATTTCATTTGATGAATCTAATGAACAAACAATACCATCTTTTGGTGGTGTTTTACCATGTGTAGCACTGCTACCACCACCACCACCACCCATTTGTTTTAATACGGGATGTATCTTTTTATGTTCTTTATAACTAGCTCTGAAGCATGCTTGATTACAGAATACATTTCTAACACCATACTTTAGACATTCTGGACATGCTAATGGTTTTAATACGTCGTTGGTACATCCTGGTGTTGTGCAGGAGGGGGTTGTCATGTTGTATTGTACTCTAGTCAATAATTTGTTGAGGGAGCTACCTAATCTTTTGTGTATCTTCTCCAAATTCACAGAATACTGGACGATAAATGAAATAACTAACTAATTACTTACTAACTAATCCTTATAGTCAATATATCGGTGATATCAGCTAATAAATGCTGCATAGAGAAAGAGATCATTGCAATCAAGTTCGAGTCGCAGGAGATTTGCAAATTAATTTGTGGCTTTGAGTAAAGGATACCATCAACCACCACCAATTGAAACGTGTTATGTTTATGGCTTTGATAAAATATAACGGAATAGGAATATCGTCTATCAAATACTGCATCGTACACTACTGCATTGCTGTTGGATGATAAAAGCATGATGATATCAAATTGTGAGGCGGTGTATGACCAAAGCGATAGTATCTTTTTATTTTTTTCTCCCCCAAAATGATATCATCATTTTTCTTAGTAGTAGTAAGATGGGTCTAGTGCATATCCCAAGAACATTTGCTGCCGCTATAAAGGGTAGTATACAACGATATAGATGTCCACTTTCTGAAGATGCAAAGATGTTGGAATAGGGAAACATCCTCCTCATATCTATTCTTCTAGAGCAGGAATCTTTGACGTGGATGTGATGTTTCATATGAACAATGCCTCATATCTGAACCACGCGGAGTTAGCGCGGTGGCAATGGTCTTCATACAGAGGTACATTATTTGATAGTTTCAGAGCATCAACTTACTTTATAGTTAGCGGATACATGGTTAGATTTAGACGCGAGATCCCCCCACTGAGACGATTTGAAATAGAAACTCGACTAGGCGCAATAGATGACAGGAACTTATGGGTATATCAGGAAAGTCCGCGTTAGTATTGTTTTTTCATGTGTTACAGTGCCTCATATGAAGTCTTTGTGTTTTGGTAACCCCATTGAACTTAGTTTGCCTTTCTTTGATTGTCTTTGCAAACTTCACACACTAACAGAAGTTATGATCACCTCTCTCCATCTTCATAAACTGTGAAACGCGCATCTTCCAGACGTTTCATCACAATAATGGCAATGGAAGTGGAAAAGTTATGTGTCAGATACTAACTAAAGCAGTAATGGTACAAGAAGGGAAAGTTCTTAATCCGAAAACATGGGCAGAAGACAACATTCCAGCAGCTGCCAAAGATGATATAGACGATCTAGTATTGGCATCCAATGATATCGAGTCCATATTTGGTGAAAAAGCAACCCAGTTTACAAATTTAGAAGAAGTTATGAGACGATCGGCTGCTAATTATGATGATAGAGTTTCATAGATTGATTTGTACATATGTTTCTTATAAATGCAATACATAGTTGCATTCTATACTATAAATAGCAATTAGGATTATCTCTACAAAGGCTTCCCATCGGCGCCTAATAGACCTCCCGAACCTCCATCTTTCTTCAATGTTTGTCCGTCAGCGCCTACAAGTTTTGGACCACCACCAACTCCAGCACTCATTACTTCGAGTAGTTGAATCTTAAAGAACAACGCAGCTCCTCCAGGGATTCGTCCATCGGGTGTGCCTTCATTTCCATAGCCCATTTCTGGTGGGATGCCAAGCATTGCCGTCTCTCCCTCACACATGTGCAATAGGCCCTCTCGCCAACCAGGTATCACTCCTCCCAATGGGAAAGTAACTGGATCTTTGCCTAAGGAGCTGTCAAATACTGTGCCATCTGGCAATGTTCCATGGTAGTGTACTTTCACTGTCGATGCAGCTGTTGGTTTCACTCCTTTACCGAATCCATCCGGACCTGCTTCAAGCGGGTGAATAACCACTCCACTCTCAAGAGTAGCCGTTTCATCATTATCACTCATCTCTTTCAACATTGCTTTTCCAGCTGTTTCTATCTTTTCACGAATTGCATTTCTTTTGATGTTAATAATGGATGCAATGGAAAACAAGTTAGATGCGTGTGTTTAATAATAATCAATACGAACATACATATATGCAGAAGGCAACCAGTCTAGCATGTGATTGCAAGTATAATACAAAATATCTATGTGTATAAACAAATCTGTGTACATACATAGACAAAACAACAATTCAACAAAATACACATATAACTCACGCTCGTTCAAGAATTATATTGTTTAAATCCTCTCCTCGTCTTCCCAACAAACTACGCTGATCTTCATCATCAATTTTACCAACAACTGTATCTAACAATCCCCTTGCTAATTGTGTTAATTCTTCACTATTCTCGACTAATGGCCGTACGTCACCGAGTTGTCGAGCCAGGTTGACACCCAATGCATACATTAGTTCATCATGACTCCCCTCTTCTAAGATTTTTGTTGCTAGTAGTGGTGATTGTTTTGATGCATCTCCCCCTTCTTCCTCAGCAAATAATTGTGTATATTGATCTCCTCTTCTTTGATGTTTCTGTGTGTTGGAAGATATTATGTGTTGTTGTTGGTTGGTAGTGAAGGCACACACCGACGACGACACTGACGCCGTCACTGTTGCAACAAGTGCTATGAAAGGTGATGATTGTCTCATTTCTTAATTTATATCCTCACAATCAATAGCTATTGCAGGCCCCAGTATCAATAATGAGTGGTGTGGTGAGCGAGCTCAATGATGTGGGGGAGGTATCCTCTAAAAAAATGACAATGTCATTTTCTGCAAAGAACAATACCTTGATCGATTTACTTGCTTGATATAGACGCTTACTTCTCTGCCTTTACAGTATAACATGATCTCCGCTAATCTATTTTTCATTACAACCCTGATATTAATCCTCACTTCTTCCGTGTCGATGGCCTTCACTGCAAATGATACAAGAATAAGAAGGACGATGACAACAACTCATACAACTTCTTTGAATATGGCACCTCCAGCAAGTGAGGTTACAGTTAACAATAAGCCCGTGAAAGCAAAGGCTGGACAAAAGCTAAGTCAGGTAATGGCTACTGCCAAGGTTAAGATGACATACAGGTGAGAGAACGATATACATACGTATCTCATCTTTCTGTATTGAGAATATCATATGTACTTATTGTAAAACTTCTTCTTTTGCATATCATATGAATAGCTGCAAAAAGGGTAATTGTGGGACATGTGAACTACTAATGAATGGGAGAATAGAGAAGGCATGTGTTGCCAAGATACCCGCCGGAAAAGTTAAGATCCAATCGTATTAAGAAAGAGATGGGGATACAATAATTACATTACATTGGATATTGATGAGTAGTTATGGACATAGGAAATCGTCTGATTAACCAATTATCTGGTTCTTGAATATCGGTTACTACTGTATTGCAACTGCATTGACAAACGGTTACTGCTGCACATAATCTGGGCGTAAAGCAAATGAAGCGTCCGATGTGGAAGAAGATTGTTTTCTTTGGGAGACGAGAGTAAGTCGGGACCTTTCCCCTAAACTAAACTAGTGAGATTAAAGTCATTATTGAACAACTGGGTGTAGTCAGAGAGACGAGTGGAGCGCAACTTTCACCTAGATTAAGCTCATTTAGACCCATACAAGCAGAAGTACTCAGTTACAATCTCTCCGAACTAACTTTTCAATCACAAAACATAAAATAATTACATACTTCCATGTCAAGATCTTTCTTAAAGATCATCATCATCAGCCTCTGGCAAAGGCATGGCAGCAGCGGCGGCAAGCTCCTGTTCATACTTTTGCTTAGTTGCCTCATCAAACTGAATAGGCGGTTGAGGTGCCTCCACGAAATGAAGCTGATTATCCCCCGATAGTTTCCTTGCCAACCACAAGAATGGCTTTTCATTGATGTCCTTAGTTGTAGTTTCATAATACTGCATATTCTTCTTCCTATGGAAGGTAATTTGATTTGCCTTTACCTTGGATACACTGTCTTTTGATGCACTGTGACCAGCAATTACGATGGGAATATTCTCACAAGTACGTGTTATATCCCGATGCAGATTAGGAACATGAGAATATGTAATACGGGAGGTAACATCAAACATAATAATGGCACATTGCCCTTGGATGTAATACCCATCATTGAATCCATTCTCTTGACTATTCATCCACACATTGAATTGGATTGGACCTCTGTTGGTATGAAAAACAAGGGGGTGGACTTCTACTCCAAGGGAGGCAACATACTTCTTTTTCTCAAACGAATTGTTCTCGAGGAAACCAGACATGAAGCCAGCTGTTGTCTCAGCTCCACCCACAAGTACCAGCTTGAATTCAGGCATATCTTGTGTGATTGTGGTATTAAGTTTGGGTACAGACTGTTTGCCACTTGAAGGCGACTTAATTTTCATCTGCCTGGCTTCAGCACTTGATAGGTTATCCATCTTGTCTTCCGACAAAGACTTCATACTTAGAAGATTCACAATGAGATCACCTCCTACTCCCCCCTTTACGCTAAACAATTGAGCTTGGCAAGCACCAAGCCCAAAATCAATAATACACTCCTGTCGGAGCTGCCCCGAAGAATAACTGATGTCAAAGACTAAATCCAATGTAATCTTTTCATCGGAGAGCTTCATAAGCTTGATAGACGAACGATGTTCTTCTAAAGATAATTGCCACCGTAGCCCATTAAAATCAAATTGATGCCGGCCCGTCTCTGTTGTGACTGTCGCCTGGTTCATGATGGTAGTATTATTTATTGTCCTTACTTATTTAATATCTCAGTGTGTATATGTGTGTTGTTTGTTTGTATTGCCAGGTTTGTTGTTATGTTGCCGAAATTATACACTGATTTTTATAATTCATCATGATGATTATCTGACAGATTAGTTTTTCGTACTTTCTCATAACTGATATAATTGGACGAAAAGTTACATGTACGACGAGAAAGGTCATCATCTCATTATCGTAATGTATATGTTGTGTAGTTTATCATTATAGGATGTCTAATGTTGATATTGTTAGTGTCTTTATGTCATTGTCGAAAACTTGTTGATGATATCCATTTTTTTTATCACATCATATGTTTATTTTTGTTACCGCCGACGTATATATCATAAATCCATCACACTAATCTACTACACTGCAGTTAGTAGTAGAGGGTAGCCGCCATCGCTCATCATCAATGCGCAATACCATGTCTTATCTCAGCACTCAGCTCGCTCTCTGGACGAGTTCAGTTTTCATGTCTATGAAAACTTTATAATGGGTATGATCATCAATCTCAAAGTCTCATAAAATTAACAAAAATATATGAGTGTATGTGCAGACAACTACATTTGCCAGTAAATCATATCATGTTGCATATATCCTCATTAGTAGCGTTTACTATATTCTCTTCTTTCGTCGTCCTTAATAATGTGAGCGGCGTTGGATCATTTCAACTATCACGGCCGACGAGTTTTGCAACTCGCGGTACAATTACCCGTCACAACAACTATCATCGTCTAAATAAGCAACAAACATCGTGTCTTTATTCATACACTAATGATAATAATGATCAACAAATTGATTCACTTATATATTCTACATCAAAGGTTTTACGAAGTACATCATGGTTTTCTTGGTGGTCCCAAGTTATACTAACTGTAATTAGTTCAATCACCTTCTTTTTTGCAAGGAATGTAATGGATGCACAACAATCTGTTAATCCTATGCAATTCAAAGTGGCGAGCAAATTCTTCTTACCCGGATTAGGTATTATTACCAGTAGTATATCGGTTGTGTGGACGTGGGGGCAGAGGAGATTATCAAGACGATTTCTAAGAAGGAGTAATACATCTCGTGTTGAGGCAGCTAATTTACTTCGACGTGTCATTAAGGTCGGTGTATCATTAAACTTGGTTGGATTACTAACAAGTATATTAGGATCCCAATATATTGTTGGAACATTGGTAGCTAAATCAATGACTAGTTTTGGAGGTGTCGGTGCGGCAGCTGGAGGAGTTGTTGCACAAACATTGCAACCTTTGGATGTATTAGTTGTTCAGGCAAATACAAATATATTGAGTAGTCACTTTGTAAGTTTGGCATGCTTACTTTGGTTATCAAGGATGGTTGATCAACTTGATCCTCCTTCTATGGAAGATGATGTTCAGTAGACTTGACATTCAATAAGCATAATATCTAAAATGTACACTATGTTCAGATACTTTATAGATCAAACTTAACACCAGCCAGCTTCTCTGATGCAGTCCAAAGCTCTTCTGCCTTCTTTTCGTCAGTAGCAAATGATTTCACTTTCTGTGGTTTACCGTCTGAGAAGAACTTGCCGGCATTTGATTCGACTCCACTAGCTGCCGCCAAGTATACTTGTGTCGAAGCTCCTTGTTCAACTGTCAAGACAAACTTGGCAAGCGATTCCATTATAATCTTATCCTTTAGACTCGAAAACCCATTCAATTTCATATCTGCAAACTTTTCTTCGCCTATCAAGTAACGAGCAAGATCGGTCTGCACAGCGCCGGGATGAAGACTAAAGACTTTCAAGTTTGACCAATCATCACTCAAATGAGCCCGTTTTTGCAACTCATTAGTAAAGAGGATGTTCTCTAGCTTGCTTTCTCCATAAGATGACCAAGGACCGTATTCTTGTTCACCATTGAGATTGTCTAGATCTAATCCTTTACCAGCAAACTGATATCCGAGACTTGATACGTTGATGATACGTGCATTCTTTGATAGCTGAGGTAGCAATGTAGATGTCAAGGCGAAATGTCCAAGATGGTTAGTTTGGAATGTTTTTTCAAACCCATCCTTTGTGAGTCTCTGGTCTGGTATAGCCATAACTCCTGCATTGTTCAAAAGTACATCGATCTTTGTATCCTTTCCAATAAGAGCGGCAAGCCTATCTCTAAATGATTTGGTGTTATCCAAGTCACATAAGTCTAATGATGCCATCATTGCTTTGCCAGCAAATGTAGAATCATTAGCTTTCTCTTCTTTTATGTATTCATTAACTTCGTCTAACGCTGCCTCGCCTTTGGTATTATCTCTACTAGTAAAAACTACAGTAGCACCTGCCTTTGCCAATCGCTTTGATGATTCCAACCCTAGGCCGCTGTTGCCTCCAGTGATGACAACTATTTTGTTATCCATTGAGTGTGGTTCTGGAGTATATATCTTAGAGTATGACGTCGATAAATCTTCGGCATATGCAACATCACATGAAGCTGTACTTGTGGTAGTTAAAGCCACAACTCCTGCTGCCTTTACAGATGCCGAGTGAAAGAAGTTTCGTCTATCGAACATTGTATCGAGTGATGCTGATTGTTCTACTATCATATCCATATCATCGTCATCGTTTATCATTTGCAATTCCAATGATGAGCGAGTATGTGAAATAGAAGATGTTGGTGGTATCCATGCCGCACATCTGCTAGCAGCGGTGGCTAAGAATCCAAGTGTTAGGACAGTGTATTTCATCTTGACTGTATGGTAATGGGTGTTGCTAAATGGAGGAGGCATATGTAAGTATTTGATTTTATACTGTCATTTTTATTTTTTATGAGAGTAGAAAAGGATACCAAAAGGCAAATGGTATCCTTCAAAAAGTGTTATTCAACAACCACTACAACCGTAATTTAGCAGTAGATAAGAGGCTGAATAGAATCAAATAATGGTGCGTGCAAGGTTGATATTTCATGTTGAATAGGGTTAGAAGTTGGTGGTTAAATTTCATGCTGGAAGAGAGAGGATATACAATGTGTGGCTAATACAACATATCGATAAATTTTGTGGCTTTGCAGTTGTTATTCTAGCCCGGCTAAGAAGTGTTTCAAGTGTTAGAGAGGACCAGGATATTTGGTGTTCTTTTATAGTTATATCGATAGTGAATGCTGGTGTTGCAATGGTGGCGGCGAATCTCACCTATCTTGGAATCTCTTTTTTCTACTTTACATTACACTCACAAACTCAAATTATACTGTTTTTAACCATCACCATCACCTATCGGATACTATCAAAACATATATACCATATTGCAACTTCTCATTAAATATATAAAGGCACAAACACGCAGAGCAACAGCCGCAAGAGGTGGAGGAGGTGCCGGAGGCGGACGTGCAGCCGGTGGTACCTCTAACATTTTACAATTTTATACCGATGATTCGCCAGGATTACAAGTCGGACCAACAACTGTATTAGTCGCATCATTATCATTCGTTGGTGTGGTAGTATTACTTCATATTTGGGGTAAATTCCGAATGTAAATCTTATGGTTGAGTGTGTGTTATGTTTGGTTAAAAAAAGGGATTAAATAAAATGGAATGGAAGGAGTATATTAATCAATTATTAATGGATGGTGGGGATTGGAATTATTGAAATAGAGTCATTACTTAACAAATCAAAGATAATAAGGATTGGCGCTGATGATGAAAAAATTGATGTGCTACTATAAACGCAAGATAAGGATTGAAACATTAAGTTGAAAGTCTGCAAAAAGAATCTGGAGTTTAGAGAGGGTGGGGTCGTTCGTAGATAGATCTACCCCGTTAGCTGCCTAATAAATTAGGTTTTGCTAGTGAAGTTCTGTAATCACCCTATTCTGCCTTTGCTTTCTCTGTTTACCTTTCTCAGTTTACTGTATAGTCTCATAATCATAATGTTGTGCTTAGTGATGTGGTCTACAGACAAGGCGAAGCCAAAGACACGCGGTCTCTATGATGGCAAACAGAGACTGGCGATATGATTCGAAAGAGCGTCTGTGTTTTGCAAAACATGCAATGGTCAGAGAAAGTCACGGGCAGAATATTCTAACAATACGGCATACTACGGAGCAGACGATAAAGCACTTGAGATGAAGAGGAAAGGGTCTCCTCAGATTTAGTTGAGAGTACCATCCCCTATCCTACCTGAGTAAGCGGCCACTTTCTTTCAATATTGAATATCTATTATTAAGCTTTAGTGGTTCCTACTCTTTTCCCACTAAAAGACCAATCCTTTATTTTGATCATATCTCAAAACTCTAGCTCCTCTATCTCTACCCATATAAGTAAACTTATACCTGAGCAGCAGCAAGCTCAACACGCATGGCATCAATAGTTTCCTTGTATGCCTCGGTAGTACGTGGTTCCTTCAAAATGGCACTCCCAGCAACCATCATATCAACACCAGCCTCGGCAACTTCCTTAATATTATCAACCTTAACTCCGCCATCAATTTCTAACCGACAGTCTAATCCATTATCATTAATAAACTTACGTGCCTCACGTGCCTTGTCCAATGTACCGGGGATGAAGGCTTGTCCACCAAAGCCGGGATTGACACTCATTAGTAAGATAATGTCAAGCTTATCCTTAACGAATTCACAATAGTCAAGACTGGTAGCTGGGTTGAAGACTAATCCAGCCTTACAACCGCCATTCTTAATAAGTTGAAGTGATCGATCGATATGGTTTGTAGCCTCGGGATGGAATGTAATGTAGGATGCTCCGGCATCGATAAAGTCATTAATAGCAGCATCGACTGGTGAGACCATTAAATGCACATCGATTGGTGCAGTAACACCGTGATCACGTAATGCCTTGCATACCATTGGCCCGATTGTTAAGTTTGGTACGTAGTGATTATCCATAACATCGAAGTGAACTACATCTGCTCCTGCCTCTAACATATTATCAACCTCGGCTCCTAG
>Ga0214478_101028_pt1 | contig 15004 bp, 15 predicted proteins | sample M1_20Mar14CPVII9_2_FD_178001 | JGI IMG/M metagenome (GOLD analysis project Ga0214478, IMG submission 178001) | Marine eukaryotic communities from Monterey Bay, California, United States - M1_20Mar14CPVII9sort6BwellD7 | ecosystem: Environmental > Aquatic > Marine > Unclassified | place: USA...
CTACTTTGCTCATATCATGTGTACTCATCTCATACGATCATACTATATATCAAAACAAAGCCCCGACCAATGAAGCATTCGAAGATATCCTTGATGATATTCCTCAAGGTGCAAATCTAACTGATATCCTTCTGTACCATATTGATGCTGGTGCTATTTTCAGTTCTCAGTTGTTTAACAATCTACAACTCACGATGCTTAATGGAGATGATACTACAATTACGAAGGACGAAACAAGTATCAAGATTAATAATTCGACTGTCATCTCTCCCTTTGATGTTGCGGCTTGTAATGGTGTTGTTCATACCATTGATAAGGTACTTATACCACCCACCACTACAAGCTCGCCTTCTTCCAGCCCGACACAGCAACCTACGTATGTGCCGTCAGCGTCGCCTTCTATAGCACCATCGACGTCGCCCTCTAAGGCACCGTCTAATGCTCCTGTAAAAGGCACGGTTCCACCAACACAATCACCATCAAGGGAACCATCAACAAGTCCAACTACTCGAAAACCTAGCAACTCACCCTCAGTGTCACCGTCATCACAGCCTTCGGCTGGCCCGACATCTCAACCATCAAAAGAGGTAAGCTTCTGTTGTTGTTTTGTGTCTGAAGAATCGAGTCTATCTCTTGACTTGAGAGTATCTTATTTCCTTAGCCGTCATCTCAAACATACAACTAACTCATTCTCTTTTTGTCTCACAGCCATCTAAGACTCCAAGCCAAACTCCTTCAAGGAGCCCCAGCAAAATGCCGTCTACATCGCCGTCTCAACAGCCTACGGCAGGTCCAACTATTAGTGATTCCACGCCTGCTCCTTCACCAAGCAACACAGATGATGAAGCGTCAATAACAGTGATTAGTTCTGGTAATGAAATAGTTCTCAATGTCACATCATCCAATGATACAGTTACTGATACTACTATCCAGATCTTGCAGGAGACTATTGAAAGTATTGCGGCTGAGAGTTTAACCGAAGGTCAAAGTGTAAAAGACGTGGAAGTTACAAATATTACCATAATAGATGGTGAAGTTAAGGTTTTCTATAACCTCATTTTGAGTGAGGAATGCATCGATGTACCTTGTTCAGTACTAGCAGAGATATCAACAATGTATAATGATACAATCCGATTCATGGCAGAACAAATTGATAATGGTAACTTTACTATCGAACTGCAGGAGAATGTAGACGAGGCCGAGTGTGGTGATGATAAATGTTCTATTCTACAAGGTGCCGCAGTCGTTGATGGGGAATTCGATACCGATCCAGTCACGGAGAGTGCAACATCAGTTCCTACTGCTAGTCCAAACAACGTTCCAAACACGCCCAAGCCTACTTGGCCGTTGTAAGTGTAATATGTATGGTGCTACTGTGCCTTTTGTTGATGATATGATGTACTAACGCCAATCCTTGTCTCTCCTTCATGATAGGCCTCCTCTCCCAACACCGCCACCGACCCCCAAGCCTATATGGACTGTGAGTATACTTGAATATGAATAAATGATATGGGTTTGCTTTTATCATTACTAAAACTGACACATCTTATGTTTCGTCTTTTCATTCGTATAGTATCCTCCATATTCAACCAAAGATTGGACAGACGATGGCCATGGCAAAAATGATGATGACTGGTCGGATGATGGTCATGATGTAGATTGGATAGGTGATGGACACGAGAATCCAGCGTCAGTACCCGGTGTGGTTCAGTCCCCTTCTTTTAGTATAACTTCTCCTACGGATTTCAACAGCAAAAGACACAAAATTAGTCGAGGGGAAAGAGAAAGATAGAAGACAAGAGATCAATATTAGGAGGTAGCAGGAGAGCGGCTTGTGTACATTACTTGTAAAACTTAATGTACTGTGTATAGTATTTATGCCTGTGGTATGTCAACACCGTAATACTGCAAGATAGAATCCTTCACTGGCCCTGGTACCTCAACACGGCATGCATCACGGTCATATGGGTCGATATCACCTACTTGATCTATCTTAGTCTTCCACAGTGCCAATTCAAAAAGCGTTGTTGCCTCTTTCATTTCATAGTACTTTATCCAACTTACAATCTGATCAACTTGCTGTCAGTAGAGGGTAATGTAACACTTTCTAATGAACTGCATTCATAAAATGCTTCCTCTCCAATCTTCACAAGCCCTTCATTTAAATCTAACTTCTTTAAACTGCACCTTTTAAAGGCCCAATCATCGACTTTATCAACTCTGGGATGAAACACCACACTCACTACATCCTTTGGGACACGCTGTCCGCCATTGCCCGTATATGGAAATACTTCATCGTCTGATGTGTTGCTCGAGTAGTCACGCTGCAGTTTCAAATTAGATATCAATTCTTGATTCTGCTCTAACCGTCTCCTTGAATCTTCTGCCCCCCTAATATACAGTATAGAATAGAAGTGTGATGATTGAGGATCAATGTGCGAGTATATTATTGTTTGAAAAATACTATATATGCGGTTTAACTCTTACCGTCGTACCTCCTCGATCCTTACATTAATATCTTGATATCGTTGCAATAATTGTTGCATTTGGTTAATATTGTTGTGACCGTTCATATTCTATTGATTGATGGGGTTAGTTCATAGTGCACCGAGTAAAAAGCAGCACTATTAAATACACGACATGAAATACATCGACAAGCTACTGGTATGACATTTGATGTTTGTATAAACATGGTTGCATATTCATATCTTATTTACAGACAGTATGTTCATTATCGAACAACTAACAATAATGATGAGAATGAACTCAAAGATGCAATAGATAATGAAGAGCAGGTGAATCGAGAGGTAGTATAAAACTGTTGAATAGATATTAGAGATAAGTACATGAACAATATACACACTGGATGATGTGAAGATATGTGCTACATATATGTAAACTTAGAGTCAAATGGAAATAAGAAGTGCATTACTATTATGTGATGTTGTTGAGTTGTTCTACTTATGAAACATCATCTCTAAGCATTTGCTTTGCCCATTCGGGAACTTTTAGACCATAGGCGCCCAACGTAATGTAATCAAGCGACAACAACTCTAGTCCCCTTCTAACTGTTGCCGCCGTATAGAATTGTTTAACCTTGGCAGGAGCATGTGTGGCATGTCTGTTCATTTCTTTTCCTGTATTATTTACCAATCCTGCTTCTATATGCTCTTTGTATGCAAAACTTTTATTCAATACTTCTGGCAACTGTCCTCCAAATTTTCTAGCCATGCGATCCAACTCAAACATAAAATCTGTTCCCATGTTGCCAACAAAGTCAAACTGTCTAACGTCTCTATGCAAATCACAAGCAATTGCCTGTGGTACAAAGTGTATGTTCCACTTTAATGGGAGTACATCGACATATGCTGCGAAGAACTGTTTATCCTTGTCATCTATATCTTGAATCAGATTAGGGTAGAAGTTGTCTTCCCCATTCTTTTTCTTACCCTCAATTAGGTTTTGAGAATTGAAAACAACATTTGGTGCACAGTGTTTCTCTCTTTTGCGCTGTGCCTTTCTATAGCACTTGTCGAGGAACCCACTTAACAATCTTTCTAATGGATCTCGTAAGAAAACAGCCCATGGAGCATTCTCTGTCATGTTCTTCTTTGTCTTCCATGCACACTGCTTCTTACCACACTGCTCTAATGGGTCAGGCATACAATCATCTCTATTCAGTTCACAGAATACACGTCTCCATTCAGTTGTAGCCACTTTTCCAATAGTACAAAAGTTGATTGAAGGGTTGGTTGTTGTAAAGTGATGCCAAAATCCGTACGAACCATTATCAATCACATCTCTGATGAGTGTTTGAAACCACCAGGGATAAGATTGAGTAGTATTAACTTGATTGACATGTTCTAATGTCTTTCTCATACACTCCTTTCCTCGTTCACCTTGGTTACATGGTTGAATATGTGCATAAGACTTTTCATAAGATCGTTTAATAATCAATTCTGCTTCATCATACTCTTTCTCGTCGTTTAATATTGGTTTAATATTGGTGTATTCTTCCTCGTTATTTGTATATATCTCGGGTGATATCGTATCATACACTTCATACTGCAGAGCAGTATATATACCTTTACTCAACAGATGATAGTTACATGCCAATGATATAAATAGAAGACAGCTCACAGAGTATAATAGACATCCACTATAAGTTCTGCTCATTGTCTACTGTCTGGGTACGGTATGAATAGATCCTCAACCTAATTTCCTATGTTGTTTTTGTGTGTTGTGCAAAATATATGCACAAATTATAAACACGAGATATGTACGATTCTATAACTAATATAATCTTACAGTCTGTGCCCCCGCATACACTAGACTACTACAACTACAGCCAACAAAGTATTATAACCCCACATTCACAAACTAACTGATTATGACTATGCTAGCGACGGACAGACCTTAGCACTCAACTCTCAATCTAAGATCTTTTACTTTTGCGATGTCGGCCACGCGCCATCCAATAGACTTTATGTAGTTAATATAATATGATGATATCAATCAGGCGGCAGGTGCCCTGTGTAATACGATCTAGGCGGCGCTTGGTTAGATTATCCGTCGGCATCAATTCAACAATAAATGATAACTCGTCATTGCAATTGCAAGATAAAATTTCAACTCATACATCATATTACAATACAACTTTTGATGTTATCAATACACGCCTATATAGCTCAAAGATTCAAGATGACGACTTGTTTAATCTACCTCCACTCGATTTAACAACGCCCTCGACATCAATACCACTACCACCTCCAAACATGATACAGACTGAGCTTAAAAGAGGACCATCTATTACTGATTTCCTAAAATATGAAACTGATAATATAATAGACAAACAAGAAAAGTTATTGGATGTAATGAAATATGAAACAGCTACTACTGCTACTACCGCTGACTTGCCACCATTGGATTTATCAAAATCTACCGATATGTTATCAAAGGCAGTTAATGATATTAATCGAATGTCATATAATCAACTCTTGAGTAATAATAAGAGTGCAGTTGACCCGTCCAATAGTGGTAGTAGGAAACGGGGTAAGTTACATTCAGCATTATCTAATATAAATGGTGACGATGAACCAGTTAGTGAAGTTGTTTCAATGAGTACTTCCGAGAGAAAAGCAATTCTACTGTCAACAAGACAGGATGCAATGAATCGAGCTGTTGAGTTATATCCCATATCAGGATTAAGTCCAAAGATTACACACGGAAATCGGTTGGCATGGCATACCAAATTTAGTAATAGAATACAAAATACTGAACAGGAATGGTTAGATGGTAACATACCTCAAAGCAAGTTTGTAGGAAACATTTTCAATATTACAAAAGAATTGAGATTTTTAGAAGAGCACGGTATCAAATCAGGTAACATCAATTGGAAACGATTGAGAGGAAACACCAGCAAAGAAGAATACAAATTGAAGAAGAAAAAAGAGCTAACACGGTTACGAAATGAGTGGATACAAGAGGAGAAAAGAATGAACAAGTCTGTGGGTAAATCCATTGATATGCAATCATTGTCATCCAAGATAATGCCTCGGACAGTAGTTCAACCGCTAACTCAACAATCTCCACTATCTTCACAAAAAGGGCCAACATTTTCGGATGATGTCATTACTACTCAGGCTAACGGGACAATACTTGGGTATTCAGGTAGTACTAGTATCTTGAGTACTATCGTATTTGACAGTGAGAAGAAAACACAGTATGATAATGATGAATCTAGTACAGCTCCTCATAAGCTATTACAAAGTGCTATTGAACAAGCTAATGCACAATCAGGAGCAACATTCGTGCCACTTCAAGTTGACTACCGTGAAAGATATCATGCTGACGGGAAGATTCCGAGTAATATGAGAAGACGAGATAATACTGGTCCCTTGTCTGACAAGGAAGTCTTGGCTGCAAGGGTGATCGATCGAACTCTTCGTCCTTGGTTGTTGACTGGACTGGCTGATGCTGCAGAATCAAGTACTAATAAATTTCCAGACAACATAGTTGTCAATTGTGAGGTACAATCATATGATCCAAGTCCTGACTCCACAACAACTGAGAGAACACACGCTGACCCCACAGCACTGGCAATTAACTCGACAATTGCTGCCTTATATCAATCTGCATACTCAGATCCGAATTCAAACCTTCCAATACTAGAAGCTGCGGCATGTATCAAACTGGCTATACTAAGAGATGGCACGGCTATATTTGATCCAACTCCGTCAGAATTGAAAGAGTGCAAATTAGACTTGCTATATGCCGGAACAAGAGATAAGGTACTAATGCTTGAATTCTCTGTCAATGGAGGCCTGCCGAATACAATCGAAGATCCTGGAGTTGTCGAAAGCACTGTTGCAGACGCAATCAAATTAGCACACGAGGCAATCATTCCAATCATTGATCAACAAGAGGAGCTCAATGAAAAGTATAAAAAACAAGCGGAAGCTAGAGAATTGACAAACGATGAATCATTATTGACAGATGATGAAGTAGCGAAACTGCTCGGGTTGACAAGATTGGAATCTTCTGAAATCAGCCATGTCCAACAAAACAGCATTCAAGATGGTACAACTATTCTCGAACAAGCGAATGCTTTCGTTTGGTCGGAAGTAGGCAATGTTGCATTGAAACTGTTTGGTTGTAGTGAAGAAGATGGAAGAAGTCAAGTGTCGGCTAGTATTCATCAAGGTGATCTTTTACCAAAGAAAGTGCGAGGTCGAAGAGAGAATATCATGCAAGGAGAAATTGCTAGATTACTAAGAGATGAGTTTGTACCAGATGATACAGAGCTGGCTAAATTCTATCGATCAGCAATAGACGGTAACTCGGAATGCCTCGTTACATTATCAAATCATATCCACGAAAGTGTTATGAAACAAGCAATGGACGAAGCTTCTTCTCGACACTTAAGAGCAGATGGAAGGCGAGGTCTTAATGTTGTTAGACCTGTGTCTATAATGGCGCCAATTCTACCAGACTCTGTACATGGTAGTGCCATGTTTTCTCGTGGAGAGACACAAGTATTGTGTACCCTAACGATTGGAGCACCCAAAGAAGGATTGCCTCAAGTGGGTCCATATGTTTCCGATGAAGGCTCAAAAATCTTAAAAGCTGACGATGATAAGGTACCTGTTGGTAGTCTACGATTCCTACGATCTCAAGCTGAAATGGAAAGTGATTTGAATTCAAGACGTGTAGTCGCAGGAAAGGAGATGACGGGTGACAGTGGCATCATTAGCGAGGTAAGTGACAATGACTTTAATGTTCGATGACCTGTTTTCTTTCTCATTATTCTTGCGAGATACTAATGTCAACTAATCTCCCGTTCTCACCCTACCCTATCCCAAACAACTATAAACAGCTAAAGAGAGCCTTCTTACACTACGACTTTCCAGACTTTTCAACTGGCGTTGTCAAAAGAGGAGGATCTGCTAATAGAAGAGGTGAGTAACTTTCTTCTGAGTCTGCTTACTTTTGACTGTGTGCTCGGCACCACTAATACTTTCCCGTTATTAATAGCAATTGGTCACGGTAACCTCGCCGAAAAGGCAATCTTGCCCGTGCTACCACATCCACAAGATTTCCCTTACACGATAAGATTAACAAGTGAAGTTACAAGTTCTAATGGATCGTCTTCTATGGCCTCTGCATGTGGATCAAGTCTTTGTTTAATGGATGCTGGTGTGCCAATTGTTTCGCCTGTAGCTGGTGTTAGTGTTGGTCTATCACCAGGAGATTCTACTAACGAGCTCTTGTTAGACATTACCGGTACTGAGGTGAGTTGCTCTTCTGTTATACATACATGAGAGTCGAATAAAGCTCAGCTAAACCTTATCCTCTCATACTACTTCTTTTTCTTTCTTATTAAGGATCATTATGGTTCAATGGATTTCAAGGTGAGCACAAGTCTCTTGCCTGCTTAATCTATATTATTTGTTTGTTCAAAATGTTAGTGGTTTACTCGCGCTACACTTGAATGTTATGCACAGACATATGATATAAGTATCATTTTGCATTCCTGACTAATAAACTCAACCTCCATACATCCTTTCATTTGATGGTAGGTCTGTGGCACATATGGAGGAGTGACAGCTATGCAATTAGACGTCAAACGACCTCTCGATATGAATATAATCATTAACGCACTAGACCTTGCTAAAGAAGGCAGGTGTGCCATTCTCGATGCCATGGCAATCCAACCTCGGCCGTCTTTGAAAGAAACTGCACCTCGTGTTGAGATTGTTCGCTTCGATCCAAATAGAAAGCGTGGTATGTTATACTTAAAAAGTGTTTGTCAAATCAGATTATTCTCGTATTGATTCTCATCTCTCTTTAATACTCTCTCCTACCCCACAGATCTTGTTGGACCTGGTGGAGCTGTACTGCGTCAGTTGGAAGATCGCTTCAATGTTTCACTTGATTTGTCTCAAGAAGGACAATGTCTAATATTTGGCCCATTATCTAGCGTCTCAAAGGCTAAGAATGTTATCATGGACCTTGTTTCAGATGTCGAAGAAGGTGGAGTCTATGAAGGGACTGTGATTGAGATAAAGGACTTTGGTGCTGTTATTGAGGTAAATATTATGCATATGAATCTTTTGACCGATGCAGCAATCGTACCAATCTCTAACACAAACTTTTAATCCTCACATACATTCCAGCTTCTTCGAAACAAAGAAGGTTTGCTTCATGTTAGTGAGCTTACTGATGATGTAGTAGATAAACACCCAGGAGGAAATTTAGGACTTGTTTCAGATCATCTTCGTGTGGGTGATAAGATTGAGGTGTTATGCACGAAGATTGATCCAGTTCAAGGAAGTATTAGACTGAGTAGAAAGAAATTACTACGAATGAGGAAGAATAGTAATGTGGCCGGTTACTCACGAACCTCAATGAACCAACAACCCGGCACTCCGCCTCCTCCACTCAATGGATTATCAAAGTCTCTAATTCCGAATCGTATCCAACCAACTTCTTTCGATAATGAGGAAGATGAAGAAGAGGATAACCATATCAATATAGACAATGATCTATCGGACGATCAAGAAGAAGAACAGGAAGCTGTCATTATCAGTATTGATGGTGTAGCCATTACAGGTGTAGATGTCACCACTCTTGATGAAAGTGACTTTAGCGATGATGATACTGATGATGATGAAGACGACCCCAGCAACTCTAATACTGACGAGAATGCTCCATCTAACCAAGCCTCTTCTTATGAAGCCCTTTGGGAGCAACGTCTTAATCAGTTAATTGAATACAAAGGAGAAAAAGGTAATACCAACGTACCAATACGGATTTCCCCACTTGGTCGATGGGTTAAGAGACAACGTAAGCTGTTCAAGAAAGGTGAACTATCAGATGAGCGTATCAATAGTCTAAACGAAATTGGCTTTGAATGGCAAGGAGTCCATAAAGACCTACAGTGGGAGAAGTATTTTGATGAGCTCGTAGCATACAAAGAAGAAAAGGGCGACACCAAGGTACCAAGATCGTTGGGTAAACTTGGGTCATGGGTTAGGAGACAAAGACAGAGTTTCAAGGAGGGTGCAATGACGGAAGAGCGTACCAATAAGTTGAACGAGCTTGGATTCGAGTGGATTATAAATAAGAAGAGGAAAGGATGAACATAACAACTAGTATCCGATCCGCACATCAGTCATATCATATCACTACAGCTTGTTAGGAAGGACACCTTTTGAGTGTATGTGTGTGTATCAGGTATCCTACAAATCCACGCACAATCATATTAGATACCTCTCTAGATTTGTAACAATCATCATAATTTTCATACATTGGCTGATAACATGCCTGCTCCTAATAGCGACCTATCTGATCTGGAAAAGATCAGACAATCCATCTCATCTATTACATCTATATCATCTTTTGATGATGTACTTGCAGCTGTCGGTTTACTTGATATGCCGCAAGGTAAGTTTTTTTTAATGATAAGAAGTATAATCAGTGCATTGGTTCTCGTATATACTCATATCTCTATGCTCTGAATCACATAAACATTAATCAAAGCACAAAAATGGGGCATAATATTTGGAATTATTACCTTCATACTCACTGTCATTGCAGTGCTAACACTACTAACATTGGGTGGGACATGGAAACGTATTGAACAACAAGCAAAGAGTGGTGCATCGGCTACAGCTCCTGATAGTGTTACACAACGTAAGCGTAGGGCATTACTACTTGAAAGGTTACTAGAAAGTCGAGAATGGATGTTAAAGACAAATTATCCTGATGAGAAGAGGAGTGATGAACTAACGTCATTAACTAAAATGTTAATGACGATTGCACCCAAGGATAAGGGAGATATTAAAGATGGATACGAAGAGAATTATAAAGCTGCATATCGTAGATGTCAAGATAAGCCTGGAGGTGAGTTTGTTTGATTTGTGCATAAGATGTGTGCATAAGATGTGCTCAACTTGTTTCAAACTCACAACCATACAACAAATTACGATCTAGGTCCAATCTTGGGAGGTAGACCATCACATAGATTTGAAGCTTATGCTCGAGCATTTGCAGGCTGTGGCAACCGTACTTCCTTAACATATCGATGGAGTTATGCACGCATGTATGAATCATTGGCAGGCAAAGCTCATGAATCAGATGAAAAGTTCAAGAAGATTTATCATGATCATCCACATGCTATTATTGGTGCAACATGTAGATTAGAACCATTGGATTCAAGTAAACATTTGAATGATTTATGGGCTATTACATCAGGCAATCCATACAATGAGCATAAGAAGTATGATCCAAATGAAGTGTGGGGTTTTCTCAACTATGGTCCATTTGACAATCCTCAATTAATGCTTGAAAGTGAAGTGTTCCAATTAGGAAAGAATCAGGCTGAATTTGCAATTGTAGAGTCAATTACTGATCGATTGTTGGGGGTTGTATACTTGTCGAATGATGATCCAAAGAATCTAAATGTCCAGCTGGAATTACCAATTGTTAAACCTTCCTCTGATGGCACTGTCGAACAAATGGAGGCATGCTTTTTATTACTGGATCGATTGTTTGCCCATGGATATCGCCGAGTACAAATGAGTGTGGATACACAAGATGTGAGAGGGAAACGTTTACCAAGTCGACTTGGATTTACTCAGGAGGGACAAATACCAAAGCATATGATTGTCAAGGATGCCAACAGAGACAGTAACATTTACGGAATGCTTAACAGTGATTGGGACAAGGGAGCTAGGGCATTTTTATTCAAGAGGCTGCATGGCGCAGCGGCACAAAAGGCAGATGCTACTATTGTTGCTAAAGAAGAAGCTCACCACATTCAAGAGGAGCAGCTAAAGGAGAAGAAGGCCGTTGAAGCTGGTCTAAATGAAGAGAAGAAAAAGGTGTAGTTGCATACACCTCTAAAGCTAAAAGTAAGGTAATAAGAACATAAATCCTTTTTTAGGACTCTTAACACTTGATCATCCATCAACAACATCCACTTAACTTCCCCATGACGAATACTGCTCAAGCGTGAACAATCCAAATCTAAACATATCAAACACTAACACTTCTTCTTTCATCACATGATCTCAACAAACATCTCAAAAATAGAACATTAAAACATTGCCACAATCCAAGCAGCTGGCTTGGCAGGCATTTCCTCCTTAACTGATCCATATATTTATTTCACACTATCTCCCTCCATTATCCGACGACATACGATGTGGTGGAGCCTTCCTCTCGTCATTCACTTCAGGATCTATTCGACTTACAAGACTTCTTCCACTCTCTCCGATCCATGAAGGTTCAGTTACTGCCCTCGTGCGCGCTGGGGGTGCTCCGACGTCATCTGCAGCAAAGTTTAACAAATTGCTAAAATCATGACTAAGACCCCCTTCATCATCTGCTCCACCCCATGAATGTGTTCCCAATAACATTCTATCATCTCCTGATGACTTATCAGAAGGAACGAATATATTCTGTGGCTCTCCGCTTGAAAAGAGCGACATACTGCCTGAACTCTCTGCAAGGCCAGGTAAACGAAACGCAGAAGAGCTATTATCAGAGCTTTCACCCGATACACGGTACGGCGATTCTCCAACAAACCCTTGCTCTGATGATCGAAATGGTGACATCTTTGGTGCATTGGCTGATGTGAGACTTTCCAACACTGCCTCAGCCATTGATAAAGGTAGGTCACCCAATCCACTAGCGGCACTTCCCGTTGATATCGTTCGATCATTTGCACTAAACTTTGACCTATTCATACTGCTTGGTGATGTAAGATTCACCGTCGCAGGCGGGGATAGGAGTTGAAACTCTTCATTTGCTTTATTTCTTCTATTCGATACGGTAACCGCGTCCTCAGCTGGCGGAGGAGACACACTCGACGAAAAAGCACGCACGGCAGTGCCATTGGTATTAAGACCACCCGTGGAATGAAATCGCATACGAGGTTCAGACAGTGGCGGTATCGCTAGCCTATCCTTGTCATCTTTTGAGAATAAAAAGGGACGATCCTCATGTAGACGGGACATACCTGGTGGTGACACAGTTGCACATCGTTGTCTATTGGCCGTGCCAGTCAAGGGCACATTGTCATAATACGAAGCCTGATGTTGCTCAAATGAGGAGGATGGCACGCCCGTGGTTGCCTCCGCTGAGAAACACCGACCTCTATTGAACCCGTTAAATTGAGGCTCTTTACCCCCAGTAGTGCCAAACTCAGGACTGGGATGTCTGGGATAATTATTATACTGGGGGATATTGTGCATCTGTTGACCCTGATATCTAACAGAATCATTTGATTGCACAAGATTTCTGGTCACCGGTTCATTTGAAAGTTTGCATGGACCACTTTTGGTTGACCCGTGTGTCCCCACTGAATGAACAGATTGATCCGATGATAATCCCTCACCGCCACTAACGCCGCCGGGGATATCCTCTGCACCGGTAGCAAGTCTGCCTTGTTGTTCCCTCCTTTCAGCAAGCCGCGCTCGAGTCATCTCCTTGAGCTCATGCACAGTTAATCCGTGTGCCGGGAGCTGCTTCTGCTGCTGCGCATCCTGAGGTCTAGCAGGAGGAGCATGAACAGGTGATTTTATACGAGTATAATTATTCCCCACCGGTTTACTGCGCGGGGGTTCACTGTAACAACTTGACGGTGTTGAGGGAACAGCATCCCTCCTTTGATTGGGAGTCGCAAACAGAACTTGTGACTGTAATTATTGAAGAGGGATAAAGGAGATTAAATGGTGAAAAACATATCCTCTGCAATTAATATGCACTTCCCATTTAACAAATATATTTTATGCACCCCCTCCTAACATTAAATAAATCCTCCCATCTGTTAATTACTCACCTCTAAATGGTGTTCCCTTGTTGGGGTAAACCTTCCATTTACTGGAGATCTTTGAGGCTGCTTACCACTTGTAGTAGTAGCAGCAGTAGTTCCCTTATATAAAAGTGCAGCTCTACTATTGTTCGGTGTTGGTCTTGCATTTCCCCTATTTTCATACCCATACGATGATGACCCTCCATTAATATTAGTTGGTTGATCTGATCCTACACTACTATTCTCAGCACTTCCCCTATCTTTTAATACTGCTGCATGTCGAGGCATACGGGGTGTTGAATATTGTTGTTGTTGTTGTTGTTGTTGTTGTTGTTGTTGTTGTTGTTGCTGTAGTGGTTGTGGATTTGGATAATAATTTGGTGGTGGTGGAGATGACAAGTGCTGTTGATGTGCTATTGGTAGAGATATTGGCTGCTGCATATTCTTATTCTTAGCCTGTTGTTGTGATCTAGAACCATTACTCCCTTTTAAACCCAATTGTGAATCTGTATAATTCCGTGAAGTTTGTTCATAACACGGATTGGGCTGGTGATGATGATGCACATCATATGCATATCCACCACCAAAATTTGGCGGAGGAGGATGTCCATAATTCACAGGCCCCCTTGGATGAGGATATCTATTGTGTGGACTGCCATAATGCTGCACTGGTGCATACTGCTGCTGCTGCTCCCGTGGTTGTTGAAATCTGGGATGATGTGGATGATGGCGTGGATAATTTGCATTCATAGAATGCTTTTGCCCTTTTAATGCAACATTTTGAGAACTGCTTTCAATATTACCACCCTCTTCCTCTGCCAATCTTCGGTACGTCTGTGCTTTTAGATCCTATTTGTATTGAGGAGAAGATTAATAAATGGTTGTTAGTATATTATGTTTAAGAGGAGTAGTTAAGTTGCTTTCTTTTTGTTGCACAGCCCAGTTCCTTTCTTGTTGTTCACCAAAAATTATATAATGCTTTCCATGATTGCTACCATGATTGTGGTGCATTTAAGCAATTATAAACCGTATATTGCATTAAACATTTATTCACTCCATCACATATATAACATAACGCCTCCATTCAATATCACCTTAAGAATTAAGAAGTAGCCACGGACACCACATCGACACATAAAAGTTACATCACTTACCTCTAAAGTTATTCCACCGCCTTGGTAATTCTTTTGAGGGCTAGGCATTACTTTGACCCTTCTTCTATACATATAATGATTCTAAATTCCCATCGTATTGCCTTGCTTTATTAATAACCGAAGAGCCGCCGCACGTGATAGCTACAAAAAATTTAAGCACATGTTTAGGGGGCAGACGGGCGTGCCCACAGTATGGCGTGTAGGGACATACCAATTGAAAGTGTTTGTAAAGGATGTTGTATATAGAACCCCGCCACATCTACGCAAGATTTTGAAGAGATACAGAGTATGAACTCATTTATATTGAATCTAAGGCACTCTATCGATACAGAGCCATCATCTTTACAATTTAGCAATCATCCAATTTATTTATGTGATTGAGTTGTGGAGGAGTGGAGCTCCGACTATTGTAATAGGCTAAATGGCAGTAGCTTGTCCTGTTTATAATAATCTAAATGCCCCCAAATCGAAAAGGGATTCTATGAGTTATGAGCTAGACTGTTGACACCTATTTGAAGACCATCGAAACAAT
>Ga0214478_101033_pt1 | contig 14975 bp, 13 predicted proteins | sample M1_20Mar14CPVII9_2_FD_178001 | JGI IMG/M metagenome (GOLD analysis project Ga0214478, IMG submission 178001) | Marine eukaryotic communities from Monterey Bay, California, United States - M1_20Mar14CPVII9sort6BwellD7 | ecosystem: Environmental > Aquatic > Marine > Unclassified | place: USA...
TACCAACTCATCTAATATGTCATCATCAACAAATAATAATACCACGCGTGTATTCCTACGAGTAAAACGACGTCGACCAACATCAGTAAAAACAACTTCACAAAACATTGCAAACTCTACCAATAATTTTATTAATCATACCTCTGCTGCTAATAATAATATATCATCAGGTCCAGATCGTATCCAGCTAACATTGCCCTGTATATCATCTACTGATACAAGCGATGAGCATGGTAGTAGTGGTAGAAATAAGAAACGTCGTAAAATGAATGAATTGGTAAAAAGATTAGATTCTGCTGTTAGTTTGCATGATAATAATCCCAATTCTAATACGAGTGTCGGAGAATTGCAGCAGAACCTGGATTTTAATAATGCTGCTGCGGCTTCTTCATTAGAGCTTGGCAGCGGCAGTGCTAATAGTAGTGATGATCTGGTACAAACTCCAGCTAGAAGAGGTGCTTCTCAAAATAATAATTCATCGTTCAATAAGATGCCACCGCAGGATAAGGACCCTCCCTTCTCCAACACCAACAAAAACAATAATACAAATAATACTGTGGCAGATATGGAAGACAATACAGACGATAATATACCGGCACCACCAACCAAACCAAAACGTACTGTAACATTTCGTAAAATTACAAATTTACAAAAGCAGCTATCATTAGACCCATGCAATCCCGATGCCGGTCTGACGGCGACGGGCACAGAGCGTGGTAAGTTATATATACAAAACAAAGAACGAGAGCGTAGAGAAGAGAATAGGGATTTGTTAGCATTGAGTAGTAATAGTGCATCTTCTAGTTGGTCAGCATCAAATGAGGATGGTGAAGAGAAGAAATCTAAATGGTTGCGTATTGTTGATGTTATGCTTAAAGAAGAAGAAGAAAGTAGCGATGATAATGCTGCTGATGCTGGGGATGAAGATAATATCATGGGCGGTGAGGGGCCAAACGCTATGATCGGCAGTGATAACAACAAGTCAACGATACCAAAAGTTATTATTAAAGGAAGTGGACAACGTATTAGACGTATGCGTCCTCGACCAACTGACAATGAAGAGGAAGAGAAGAAGTGTGAAGATGATAACGAAGATGGAACTGCTGCTAACAATAGCAGCGGAATGAGGCAGAAGAAACGACGCAAATTATCAGGCAAATGGGTAGTAGAACAAACAAGGAATGTATTGGAATGTGATTTTACTATGGAAAGTGCTAATACTAGCAGCTTTACTCATCGCAACTCCAACAGTATGTGTGGATCAAACAACAATTCAAATACCAACAGATCAATGAACAGCAGCAACAATCACGGACTATCTTCCGAAACAATCAAACTAGTCGATTATTCATTACAATCAATAAACAATCAAAATACAGGATCTGTATCACCACATTTGGCATTCTTACTACATGATCCAAGATTAGATGGTAAAGGTAAATTATTTATTGATTATCAACTTGGAAGTAGTGGCGGTGGTGAGGGTAGTTGCATTGGAAAAAGTGGTGATGAGGGTGTGGGTAGTATTGGTGGAAGAGAGAGTGGAAGGGAAGAGGAAACAGAGGGAAAAGGACGTACAATACTACACATGGCAGCACTGTACGGAGACCTAACCAGTATTCGTACCCTTCTCACAGATTTCAATGCCAATCCAACAATCCAAGACTCTCAAGGTAATACACCATCCATGTTAGCACGACAAGGATTGAACAGTATGGCATATAGTATATCAAGTCCAGATTCGGTCGCACGACGAAATTGTTATAATGTTATTGAGGCATTGATTGAGGGTAAGGTACAGTCTTGGAAAGATAAGAATCAACAGAAAACTAGTATTAGTAGTACAACCACAACGGCACCAGCGACAGAAACTCAGCCACCACAACAACTTGATGCATCAACTATTCAACTACTAAACTACTCTTTATCATCAATACAAAAACAAAATGGTGGATCTATCCTACATTACATTTCATTCCTCAAGAGTGATCATCGATTACAATACAATACCAATATAGAACGTGCTAAACTCATTGTGAATCATACCTACCTACCATCTCATGAATTAATACCAGAAGTTGACGTAAGGAATTCTTCACATATAGGAAAAGGACGTACGATATTACATTACGCGGCATTGTATGGTGATTTTATTGGTGTTAAGACATTATTAAATGATATGAATGCCAATCCAACTATGAAAGATGATGATGGTAATACACCCGCTATGTTGGGTGGATATAAGGCTGTGGTGGATGTATTGAAGGAGGGTGAGAGGCGATGGATTGCCAATACGAAGGATGGCAAGGATGATGATGATGGAGAGTATTACTATGAGGTATACTGTTTAGAAGAGACTACAGAAATGGCTGACGATTCAAAGCAGGCTGCTGGCAAACCAAAGTCTCAATTCTTACGTCCAAGTTCTGCCAATTCTGATTCAATCCCCGGGCTTGAACTTTCTTCTGCCCTCTCGGAAGAGGACGAAGATAATGATACCTTATCATCACGCGGTGGAGGTACCAAGCAAGATTGTGCCTTGATTGAATTACAACAAGGGTTTGGATATTGGAATGAAAAGGGTGAGTTGGTATTGGAAGGTGATTCATCAAATGGCAAGAAGAGTGGAGAAGCAGAGGACGATGATGACCGATTCGTACAAAAGTTTTATCACAATGGTGATACAATGAATGGAGATGATGATTCAATGGGAGATGAAGAAGAGCATGATTCCAACGATGAGGGTTACGATGGCAATGATTATCCCGATGATGACGACTCGGATTATATGAATGATTATAACGAAGATGGTTACGGAGGGTGCTATTCGGATGATGACGACTCGGTGGATAACTGGAGGTTGGACTTTCGTAATCGATATGTTTCTAGGGAAGCATTGAATCAGTTTGATAGTGGCGGAGATGGAGACTCATATTAGAAGAAGACAACACGGGGAAAGAGAGGACATATGACCGAGTAAACCAGAGAAAGGGTTGCTAAAGAGGATACAAGCATGGTCGGGGGAGTACCATGATATGATATGAAACTATACAAGCTATGAGTATGAGCTAAGATGATATAAATCTACTATGATATGAAATACGGTATTTGTAAGTCTTCTGCTTCATGGATGGACTTAGCTGGTTATGTTATAAGTACTTGCAAGCTTGGTTGATCGAGTCAGCCTGACCTCCCAACATCTGATCATAAACTGTTGCCTGCACACCCACGACAACACAGCATCACCACCCATTTTAAATGCTAGCCGTGATGAATCTGGGGCGGCTACTTAAGAACCGAAATTGTTTGGGTTTGGGAGCATTCTTGGGAGCTTTCTTCTTGATTCTGTCAGCAATGATTCTATTCTCTTCCTTCTCTTTTGCCAATTCCTCTCGGGCAGTTCGAAGTTGTTCATATTGGTTCAAAACTTGGATGCATTTCCTACCGATTATCCGATTAGCACGGAACCGTTTCATCCAATCTTCTTGTTGGTTAGACTGCACACGACGAACAAGGGCTTGAATCTTGATCGCAGCAGGGATCAAAACCTCGTTCATCTCAAGGTAGAACAACCTATCAACATATGTGTGATAGGCACGCTGGATAATGGAGGCAGCTTTGTTCTTCTCTTCGGGATGAGGAGTGGTGGAGGCGGCGGAACAACAGGTTTCTCATTCCTCTCGACTCTTGATAGTTTTGTATCAGCTCTAGGCTCGATACTCTTCAATCTTGCCAACTCCGCTTCATGCCACTGAATCTTTTCTGTCAATGAAAGTTCCGTCATAATGTTCTGGAGATTGTTCAAGGTGCTTAATTACTATTAGGGTATTGTCAACGAGCTCTTGGTTTTTATGAGACCTAAGTACCCCGCCAGAAAATATTTTTATCAACAAAAACACCATCTCTCTCTCAAGTGCTTATTGATCTTTGCTCTCTCTATCTTCTCTCCGATTAACATAAAATAAATGAAGATCATTAGAATATAATCTGATTAACATGGGTAATTGTTCAACAAAGAGTAACGCCGAGCCGTCTCACATCCCAGGGAATAGTGAAAGTAGGGCTGATGATAAAGCAACATCCTTGGGTTTGGAGAAGAAGGCTCGAGCACCAGTCGAGAGTAGTGAAAGTGAAAGTAACGATGGTGAAAGTAACGATTTGGGCTTGAGCATTAGCAAATCGTTTGAGGATGATGAAACAATCAGCTGGCCACTAGCTACCCAAAATATACTGTCACCTAGCCGTCCAATTATGATGTTACAACAAGGCACAACTCTCAACAACTCGACGATTAAGGGTGAGACAATCGACTCAGACGCTGTTGATGATCAAGTGAAGGCAGAGATGAAGGACAGGTCATCAACAGATGCAATTGATGATAAAGTCTTCTCTACTGGCATGCCAGTCTTATACGTGAATGAAAATGGGGTGGCATCCTTCCCTACCAACAATGAAGGCTCTACAACTCGAGATAACAATGTACCGACACGCCTTGAGGACTATGTACCAAGACGTCCTCAGTGTTCACCAAAGAAGCAGGCAACCGAGGCCAAGCAGTCGTTTACATTGTTATCTGAGTCAAGATTTGAAGCCGATAGAAACAAGAGGAACGAGAAACTCAAGAGAGTTCCTCCACCACCTCCTCCACCTCCACCACCACCACTTTCTACTCATCCTTCTATGCACGTAAAGAAGAACATAGCTGCTAAAAGGATCCAAGCCCTTGTTCGTAGTGTGCAAGCACGTGAAGCATATTACAGCTCCATCTACTCTGCCCTTCGTATTCAAGCCTTGGTGAGGGGGTATCAAGTTCGTTCCCGAGCAATTGATAAAAAATGCCAAGCTGCCGTGACTGTGGATATCACAAGTGATTTGGATAAACTCCGTCGTTTTGTCTCTGATGATAATTGGTCTGGTGTTGCTCGTACATTAGAGCACTACCCTGAGGTAGCGGAGAAGGTTGACTCTGCAAATGGAGAGATGCTCTTGCACATGATCTGTCGTCATCCCAACGTACCCACTTCGATACTTGATTTGGTCATTGTTCTTTATCCCAAGGCATTACGTCACAGTGATTCCAAAGGTGCCTTGCCTCTTCATTATGCTGCATCTCACGACAACATGGAAGCATTGGAAATAGTCTATACTGCATTCAAGGATGGTGTAAACCATGTTGATAAAGAAGGTCGACAACCTTTTCATGTGGCTGCTGACTCTAATGCAACCGAAGCTATCAAATTCCTCTATGATGAGGCTACCGAGCAACACAAGTCTTCCCTTTCAACACGAGAGAAGCTTCACAAAGAAGAGGTTCGGGCACTTGAGCAGTCGCTTGCTGATGTTAAAGAGTTAAGGAAGCAAGAATCAGCCGAAGCCAAGAGACAGATTCAAGAGCTTGAGACTAAAGTACAGGCTTGGGTTGAACTTGGAATATTGAAGGACGTGTTCTCTAAGCCACCACCACAGCCTCCTTAGATTAAAGATCACTTTTGACTAACTCCTAATCTGCAATCATTTGTACTAGATGATGCCTAACCTGTCCAATAATAACTACCTGATAACTCCTATTCTACATAACATAACTAATTACCCGATATACTACCATTACTTGATTTGAGGCATTGAAACGCCACCCAAGTCGGCACCCTTATCATACTGCCAATTACTCGTAACAGTCTTGAGCTGTGTGAAGAAGTTCACTCCAGACTTGCCATAAAAGTTTATATCACCACGAACACTAGCCTTGTTTCCAGTGAATGAGAAGAATGGCAATGGTACGGGTATGGGAACATTGATACCAACTTGTCCTGCCTCAATCTCATATTGATACTTTCGTGCGGCTCCGCCAGATGTTGTAAAGATGCTCGTGCCATTGCCATATGGATTCTTATTTGATATTGATATTGCATCATCTATTGTCGGCACTGTTAGTACTGTTAATACTGGTGCAAATATCTCTTCCGTATACGCTGGATTGGTAATCTTCTCGTTTGGATATGTGTATTGATCATGACTAAGATTGATGACCGTCGGACCTAAGAAGTTGCCTTTTTCATACCCCTCGACTGTTACACCTCGTCCATCTAACATACAGGTCGCTCCTTCATCTATACTTTGCTGTATGATACTTTCTGCTCGTTCTGTTGCATCTATACTAATAAATGGACCAACATCTGTACTCTCATCAAATCCATTACCAACTTTCAACTTTGATGCCTCTTCACAAATCTCATTTGCCCATTTCTTGCCATCCTCTAAATCACCAACTAATATAACTACTGATAATGCCATACAGCGTTGTCCTGCTGCACCAAAAGCAGCCCCAACTAATGCCTTGATCGTACTGCTTCGATCTGCATCATTCAACAATACTGTGGCGTGATTCTTAGCCCCAAGATTTGCTTGTACTCGTTTGCCATGCTTACTACCCACATCATGTATATGCTCTCCGGCTATGTTCGACCCAACGAATGATATAGCCTTGATATCTGGATGTTTTATTATACCATTAACTGTATCTTTTGATCCATTGACAACATTAACCACTCCTGGAGGTAGGCCTAAATCATGTAGATATTTTGTAAGAAGAAGAGCGGCAGATGGTGCCTTTTCGGTAGGTTTCAATACGTAGGTATTGCCCGTTGCAATTGCTAAAGGAAACATCCATAATGCTATCATTGCTGGGAAGTTAAATGGGGCTATGCCGGCACATACTCCTAATGGAACTCGATATGAAACTGTATCTAATCCACTTGATAAGTTTTGCAATGAATCGCCCTATGTCAAAGAGATATAAAGTTAGTTGAATACTCATAACATATGCAAAAGATATCTATTATTCTTCTTCTTACCAACATATCAGTGCCAACACGTGTAGCAGCCTCAACTACCTCTAATCCACGCCAAACATCACCCATTGCATCTGTTGTAGTCTTGCCCTGTTCTAATGTTAGTATACTGCAGCATATCAAAGAAAAGATCAACCATATTACATTTTTCTTACCTGTTCTAACGTTATCCAATAAGCAATCTCCTCACGAACTTCAGGTTTATGTAAAAAGTGTGCATAATCTAGTAACAATCTTTGTCGTGTTTGTACAGGTGTATTTGACCAACTTGGATATGCCACTTTTGCAGCGGCTACTGCATTTTCTAATGCATTCTCTCCTTTTGGCAAGTAGACATAATTACTTTCAAGAACATATGAGAGTATATCGTTTTTTGATGGATTATAAAGTGGTGTATCTTTCACGCTATATCCTCGTCCTGTATCTCGTGTTGCAGTTTCATATGATCCATTGATAAAGTTTTTTATAGTTGGTGGTTCATTGATGCCTTGAGAATAGTCTAACCATGGTGCATCATATTTGAATTGAGATAGTAGAGGAGTTGTTGATGTTGTAATTTGACGATTTGTGCATATCTTGTGTCCACTTTTTGAGACCGTAGGCGCCGACGACGAAACACCACTTAGCCGTAAGATATTTCTATATTGATTCATAATATATGTAGGTATTTGCGAGGGAGGAGCGCATCAATAGACATTACTGAACTAAATACTCTCTCACCATCTTATTGTCAAGCATTGAGTGAATTGAATATCCATTTAGCGATCAAACGATCATCAGCTTGTCAAAGCAATTCGCACCGTACTGCAATTTGTCAGTCTTTTGATAGGTAGTAGTATCCATACACACCGATATTGTATAGGTATTTGCAAAGAACAAAGCTAAAAATAATTCTCTCAGAGTATTATTTGAATTTGAGTCTGTATTAATCTACATACTCTCTGTTTGACGAACAATAAACATACGTGATATATTAGAAGATTAGAAATATGAGTAATAACGAGGATAATAATGACCATAAACTTGATTGCAGTGGAGGTGTAACATCGAGCAAAAAAGAGTGCACATCATGTGAACAAAATAATAATGAGGAAAATATTACTGACGGTATCAATAGTATATCTATACGAGATGATACTTCTAAGTGCGCCGCGTGTGGTAAAGAGGGTAATAGTGATGACATGAATATATGCAATAAGTGCAAGATGGTGAAGTATTGCAATGCGGCATGTAAAAAGAAGCACAGAACAAAACATAAGAAGGCATGTGAGAGAAGATTGGCGGAGTTACATGATGAGAAGTTGTTCAAAGAAATGGATCGTGAGGAATGCCCAATCTGTTTTCTACCCATGCCAATTGATGAAGATCAGCTATTTTTCGAATCATGTTGTGGAAAGGTTATTTGTAGTGGTTGCATCCTATGGATATGGAAGGGTGGAGGAAAAGGAAAAGATATATGTGCATTTTGCAGGAAGCCACCACCAAGTTCAGATGAAGAGAATATAGAAAGGGTAAAGAACTTAATGGATAATGGTAATGGTGTAGCATTTGATCAATTTGCAGGGTATTATGATGTTGGAGATTATGGTTTACCACAAGATTATCAAAAGGCTAATGAATTATTCCTAAAAGGAGGGGAGCTTGGTTGTGCGGTGGCATATGGCAACTTGGGTAATTCGTATTATCATGGTAGAGGGATTGAAATGGATACGAAAAAAGCTAAGTACTATTGGGAACTTGCAGCTATGGGTGGGGATATATATGCCAGGCATAATCTTGGCTGTTTAGAGGGACATGCTGGTAATGAACGACGAGCATACAAGCATTGGATATTAGCAGCAAGAGCTGGACACGAAAACTCTTTGGACAAAGTAAAGCAAGGATATATTGATGGAGAGGTTGCAAAGGAGGACTTTGCAAGTACTCTGCGTGCCTATCATGAGAGACAAAAAGAAATGAAAAGTGATGCAAGAGATGAAGCTTTCGCGGAACGAAATCAAGAAGATGTAGAGATGATGTAATAATAACATACCATACAACAACATCTCATATTAGTACAACAACTCTCATATTCATATCTCAGCAGTTGATGTGCAACCTCAACCCAGCCTCGCTTTGGTTGCTCCTGCGACCCACACATTAGGATACCAAAAAGATACCTTCAAAAAAAATGAATTTGATGTTGCTGTGATATGAGCTGTGTTGATTGATAGTTCACCCTCAATGATGCCCCTATTTGAAAGGTAACCATGACCAAGCTACTACCAATTCTCCTCGTATGTATACTATATATCCATATAACATCAGGATTCACCTATAATGAAATAACAGCAAAGTCAATTCGAGAACAGCAACATATTAAAAAATCATCAATCGATTACCCATCAGATATTATTGATGGCAATGTTGAACTACCGTTATCAGTGCCGTATATACAATGGAGTGCTAGTAGACGACGGATTTTCAATAGAAGATATTGTTGTATAGTCTTAAAGGCTACGAGTGATGATGGTAGTGATAAGGGCGGCGGCGGTGGAAAGAAAGGCTACAGATTTGGGGATTTTACCAAGGGTATTACAAAGTCTCTAATTGGTGATAAAGTTGAGAAGGTATGTCTCTACATTGCTTTACAGATTGAAAATGTTTACCTGTCTTAGTTCTCATCTTTTTTATGCCGCTGTACTAGATTACTGGCAAGCCATACGAGTTTGGAGATCTTTCCAGAACGATAGATTCATCCATCAAAGATAAGATCAATGATGTGACGGGAAATGACGAGTATGAATTCGGCGATCTAAGTCGACTAGTTGATAGTAAGATTAAAGACAAGGTCAATGATATGACGGGTAGTGATGAATATAAATTTGGGGACTTAACAAAGGAGATTGTAAGGCGTGTAGCCTCGGGTAGTTATACATTGGATGATCTATTCATGTTGTTAAAGGCTATGTCATTAGTTGGTGCAAGTCTTAGCCCTGTGGCCGGCTTCTTACCAGTTAAGTTATTGGTTGAGTTATTAAACTTTTCGTTGATGAATGATATAGCCGGGAAGGTAACATCCTCGCTGGCCATTGAGCTTGACAAGCGATTGAAACAGTCCTTACTAGGCGATGCCGACTATAAGCTCGGCGATGCTACTAAGAGAACTATAGCAAATGCAGTTGAGGGATATATAGGAAAAGAATACGAGTTTGGTGGTACGTTTAGAGGAGCTGCTGCTTTGTGTATGGTTGTATGATTGTTTCTAATACCCACTCTCACTTCTCGTCTATAGACATTACGAAGAAGGTAGTAGACACATTTGCAGAAGAGACAAAAGTAATCCCAAAAGACAAGGCAACAATTGGTAGTAAAGATATGGAAGCTAATATGGTCGAGGCATTAGATAGCTGGGATAAACTATCCGAGAATGAGTTGCAAGATGGATTAGATAAGATTGAGCAGTATGTGGAACTCGTTGAGAAGGAGCAACGAGGTGAAGAGAAAAAGTAAGAGCTAGCTAAAGTAATATGTACAATACGTGTAAACTGTCACTAGAGATAATGATACACAACAGAGCAGAGCTCAATGTCCATGCCTTCTACTCTATACATTTTGGCTTAACAAAATAGAACACAAAACTCTGCTCCTATCCACATAGATGCACCCCACTAGGATGCTACAAGTTCTGCCACCATTTAGTCTTCTTTGTAGTAGTTACAGTCTTTGATACAGGTGCCTGCGGTTGAGATGATCGTCTCGATGATGCCTTTCCAGAACTCGAGCCTGATTTCGAACTACTTCCACTTGACTGTTTATTAAAGGATGACAATGCCGCCGCAGCATTAGCCTGATTTCTCTTCAATTCTTCTATCTCATTTTCTAATCGTTTTATTGTTTCATCCTTGGCTAATGATGCCTTCTTTTCTGTTTCACATTGTACTCGGAGTCGTTCAACCTCGCTACGTAATGTACCCGTCTCTTTAGCCTCCATTTGTGCCACTGTTAACTTCTTCTTCATGTGTATAATTCTCTTTTTTAAACTCTTCATTTCATACTGAACAGTTTCATAGGAACCCTTTGTTTCTAATGTCATATCATCAAAATCCCCGCCCCCAAATGATTTACGTCCAACACCGCTGCCATTAATATACATTGCACCCGGCCCTTTCATACTATTTCCAGTATGACTACCACCCGCACCACTATCACCCCCTACCGAATCACCTGCATGAATATACATATTAGCCGGTGTTAATCCTCCACCACCACTACTACTCATCATCCGTTGTCGATCACCCCTAACAATATCCAACTCTGCTCTTAAAGCAGCAACCTCCTTCCGTTCATTATTTAAGTCATTACGTAATCTTTCAATTTCTTCATATCCACGTCTTGCATGTTGTTCATACACCGCTACGGTACGTTCTTTGTCATCTGTAACAACCTTCATCATTTCTTGTACAGCACGTATACGTGCCAATTCTTCAATTTGATCAGGAGTGGCTTTGGATTCAATAACTATATCTAATTGTTTCATATTAGATTGTATCATTTCCATTTGTGTATTGAGTGATTTTAATACCTTGGAGTTTGAATCTAAATTAGTAGTAGTGGCAGATTGTGCAGTAGACATTTGTGTTTTAAGGTCTTTCATTTCATTACAGAGGTCGATTAATATTTGTTGTGCTGTGTCATGATCTTCGGGTGAGTATTGGATATTACTTGTATCTTTATCACGTTTGCCACGTTTTTTCTTCTTCTTTTCCTTCTTTTTGGATGAATCGTTACTGTTTACTTCATTATCTGTGGTAGAGGCTGACGATTGGGGTGTAGTATCGTCTTTGCTATTACTACTACCCTTTAATACACCTAAAAATTCATCAAATCCACCACTTGTATCGGTAGCAGTGGTATCTTTATCACCCGACTTTGTAGTTGAGCCAGATCTGATACTACTATCTCCATCTTCTTCTGTTATTGTTGGTAAATCCGAGTCCATCTTTATATGTTATTAATTCGGGTACGATATTGCAATTAAAACTTGGACAAACAACACAAGTAACTCAGGAAGAAGGGGAGAAAGAATCAATGTCCGATAATGAATGATATCAATAGACTGCTCTTAGGGAGTAATACTCGCCACCGACGACCAACTTAATACCACTAATATAAACTACCGGAAACTGTATTCTGTGTTAATTGGTGATTATCAAGCTTGCTATACACATACACATTCTCTAACTCATAACATAACCTTACTTAACTCATTGAGCCCTAATTCCCGGGTATCCTTTGGTATCCTTTCTTATATTCCGCGGGTTGATAAGTGGATACTAGCGCGCAAGCGCGCTAGCCCTCCGGGGCACCTGCGGTGGGCTTAAAAGTTAGGGCCCCAAATAAATAGTGTTTTACCCGGTTATGGAGTTAGGGAGTAAAATCATGCACTATCTTAGATGGGATATACTAGGATATACTTTATTTGAAGAGTAGGTCTCTTCAGAATCTATATGAGATATAGATAGTTTATTGAAGAGTAGGAATAGAGGATGATTTATGAATCCTCCTGTTCTAACAAAAAAATAAAAGATATCTACCCCAAATCTATAAGAATATTACTTTCAAGAGATAGTGTTATCTTTATCAGCTATAGTTGTAAACATAGGTAATTAAAGAGACGGTCTTCTCTATGGTCATTACGAAACAGACCCGATGCTGCGGCTTCGGCCCTACTAAACATATCCGACGCCACAGCTTTATCCCTCTCGTCACTTTTCATTTCTTTTTGTCTCTCGTGGTATAAACGTAATGTGCTTGCATATTCTTCTTTTGTAACAAACCCTTGCTTATACCATGCCATGACAATGTCCAAAGATAGTTTAAATCCTGCATTTGCTGCAAGTATAAAGTGCTTCATTGCCCGTTGATGATTACCAGCTCTATGCTCCATATGACCAAGATTATACCTCGCAAGAACATCTCCTTTCATAGCTGCTAGCTCCCAATAATGTTGAGTTTTATTTGTATCAATCTCTACACCGTCTCCATTTTCATAATTAATACCCAAATTGTAATAAGCGTTAGCACATCCAAGTTCTCCCGCCTTGAGGTATAGCTCATTTGCCTTTCGATAATCTTGTGCTAAACCACAGTACCCTCTTCTATACAATGAACCTAGTGCATTGAATGAATCACCATTACTTTTATCCATCAGTTCTTTAAATCTCTTGATGATCTCTTCACCAGAACTAGCTCGTGGTGTCCGACAAAATGCACATAAGTCTCCTCCTTCTTCAGTCATTTCCATCGCATAAATACATCCCTTACAGATTAATTTCCCACAGCATGATTTGAATGCCATTTGACTAGCATCAAGTGGAAGAGGTATCAAACAAATGGGACACTCTTCTCGGGCGGTGGAGGCTCTTTGAATAGTTTCTCATCGTGTAATTCAGCAACTCGTTTTTCGCATGCCTTTTTATGCTTCTTTCGATGTTTCTTTTTGCATGCGGCATTGCAATATTTTACCATCTTACATTTGTTGCATGTGTTCATATCACTATTACCCTCTTTACCACAACTGGCACACTTGGATACGTCATTCAGGATAGCTACACTTTCAATAGCCTCGGTAATGTTATCGACATTATTTTGCTCACATGGTGTGTACTCTTCTCTTTTACTCGATGTCATTTCTCCACTGCCATCAAGTTTATGGTTATTATTATCCTCGATATTACTCATATTTCTAATCTTCTAATCCCAATATATGCGTATCGTATATGTTTATTGTACAAACGTCAAACAAGAGGTGTACCTAATAAAAATAATATGAGAGTGTATTATTTTAGTTTTGTGTTTGTTCAAGGTATAGGATAAAGCCCAAATTAAAATTGACGTGATAAGGTACGGAGATGAAGAATATACGGATCCCTTTATATATAATAGAGGCGATGAAACGTTCCGCTAGATAGAGATGTGTTGTGGTATTGTATGAGGTGGTTATATTGTTGTTTTGTTATGGGTTAGTTGATTTGGTTTCGTACTCATGTCATTTTGTGCCTATGGAGTACGAAAAATCATAATCCAGAGTATAATACCCCGCAAAAGAGTTAAATGCCTCAGCATAACCTTTATCCATTAGTTTCTGAACTCTTTTTATTGTTTCCTTGCCTGGGGCAGCTTTAGGCGTCCTACAGAATGCACATAAGTCTCCTCCTCCTTCACTCAACTGCATTGTATAAATACAACCAGCACAAATAGTCTTTCCGCAACATGATTCGAAAATAACGCTCCCTTCTAGTGGAAGAGGTAACATACAGATTGGACACTCTTCAGGCTCAACCTCTTTAAACAATGCTTCTTCATGTAGTTCAGCCACTCTTCTTTCACATGCCTTCTTGTGTTTAGATCTGTGTTTCTTTTTACACGCCGCATTGCAATACTTGACCATCTGACATTTATTGCATGTATTCATATCATCACTGAGACCCTCCTTACCACAACTAGCACACGTAGACATATCGTCAAGTATTGCCACACTATCGAAGTCCTTGGTAATGTTATCGACATTATTTTGTTCACATGATGTGAACTCTTTTTTGCTCGAAGTTATTTCTTCACTACCGTCAACAAGAAGCTGACCATTCTCTTTCCCATTGCCATTAGACCTCATATTTCTAATCTTCTAATCCCACTATATATACCGTATCGTAGATATATGTTTATTGTTATGTGAAGGTGTACGAGAGTATTTTTTAGCTTGTGTTTGGAACGATAATTAATGATACTAGACAAAACCCCTACAATATGAATCGGCACCGACTGCTGTACTACTACTGCAACAGAAAGGAACTAAATCTCTTTATATCATATTATATTTACTCAGGAGTAGTAGGGCAATACATCGAGTAGTTCAGTGTTGCATGCATCCAATTAGTTGTTTATAAGGTTAGCTCAAAAGAAGTGTCTTAACGAATAGACTAAATTGATTATCGATCTAACTACTTTAAAAGAACAACTACATAATCCAGAATTGGGGGACAACCACGTAGGAATTCAGTACTAGGATACTGCGAAGGGGGACAAAATGTCCCCTTTTTCTATAATATGCAATTTGTGTACACGTAGAAACCGTACGTAGTTTTG
>Ga0214478_101034_pt1 | contig 14965 bp, 16 predicted proteins | sample M1_20Mar14CPVII9_2_FD_178001 | JGI IMG/M metagenome (GOLD analysis project Ga0214478, IMG submission 178001) | Marine eukaryotic communities from Monterey Bay, California, United States - M1_20Mar14CPVII9sort6BwellD7 | ecosystem: Environmental > Aquatic > Marine > Unclassified | place: USA...
TGTTCACGGCACGAAACCTGCCCGTCACAGTCTATGGCATTGCAAATGCGATGGAACGCGCACCGGATATAGTGGCTTCCATGAAGGAGGCCGGCTGGGAGATCGCAAGCCACGGGCTGAAATGGATCGACTACAAGGATTTCGGCAAGAACGAAGAACGTGCCCATATTCTGGAAGCGATCCGCATCCATACGGAGATAACGGGCACGCGCCCGCTCGGCTTCTACCAAGGGCGCACTTCGGCTCATACGACCTCAATCGTGATGGAGGAGCAAGGCTTTCTCTACTCGTCGGATTCTTATGCCGACGATCTACCCTACTGGGTTGCGGGCCCGCACGGCGCACACCTTATTGTGCCCTATGCGCTGGATACGAACGATATGCGTTTCGCAACTCCGCAAGGCTTCAACGCGGGCGATCAATTCTTCAACTACCTTAAGGATTCTTTCGACGCACTTTACAAGGAGGGCGAGACTGCACCGAAGATGCTCTCCATCGGTCTGCACTGCAGGCTTGCTGGGCGACCAGGCCGTGCCGCAGCGCTATCCCGCTTTCTCGACTATGTTCAGGGACATGAACGCGTTTGGATCGCGCGACGCTGCGACATAGCGCGGCACTGGATCAAACTCCATGAACCAGCAGGCGGTTATGTGCCGAGTTCTATGCCGCGGGCTCTTTTTGTCGAAGTCTTTGGCGACATCTTTGAACATACGCCGCAAATCGCCGAGTTGACCCATCGAACTGGGTTGTCCGCCGCACATGACACGGCATCTGGCCTTCATCGCGCACTCGTCGACACAATGCGATCCATGAACGACGCCGAAAAGCGTGCGCTGGTTGACGCGCATCCAGATCTTGCGGGGCGGCTCGCGTTGGCAAATCAGCTCACTGCTGATTCGACAAACGAACAAAGCTCGGCCGGACTTGACCGGCTAACACCGGATGAACTCGCGCGCTTCGTTTCACTCAATGAAGCCTACAAGAACCGCTTCGGCTTTCCCTACATCCTCGCCGTCAAGAACCGCACCAAGGACGAGATCCTGACGAACTTCGAGATGCGGCTGAAGAACGACATCACTGCGGAGTTCAAGACGGCCCTTGAACAAATCGAGCGCATCGCGCTTCTCCGCTTGCAGGACCGGCTGCCTGGCTAGGCAGACGTTGATACAAACCTTGCGACCGCTATATTTCTTCTGGGGTCGGCTTGCTGGCACGGGTTTACGGACGGCTCAGACAGTTCTTTGCCGGCCACCCATGCTAAACAGCTTTCTCGGTGCCGCTGATTAGAGATTTTCAATGGAGTAACGCGTCCCTTGTCGCTTGGCGGCGAGACCAAGCAGACAGTGAGCGCCTTTCCAGTTCTTCAGCCATTACAAATGAGCGGCCTCCGCCTGACCGGAGCACGCCGGCGCCTTCATCTTCAATAAGCAGGTGGCTTGTTGCACAACTCGAGTCCCGGTCCCGACGGAACGATCAGCTGTATCTCGGTTCGCCTAAGAAGGATCATTGATGCTGTCTTGTCCTGGTAGGCGCTACTCCCGTCGATCCAGACATTATCGGGGGGAAGGAAATAGATTCCCGTTAGCCACGCAGGGAGCTTTGGTGGGGCTCAACGAACACCGGCATGAAGAGTTACAGAAACGATCGACATTGGGCTGATGTCAATTTCTTCCCAGTCTGGTATGATCCACGTAGCCAATCGAATGTATCACGTCGCAAGGTGCTACATCTCTTTCAATGAATCACCCTTCACGAGAAATGGCCTGCGCATATCAATGGCCTCAGACGTGTTCCACATGCCCGCCGACGTGACCTTCGTGTTGCGCGGACGTCGGTCTTCGTAAGCATGCAGGCGGCATGCGTTGCGACTCACGTCAAGTTTCAAGGAATACTCTCACAGCACTGATCCGTCGCGTCTCGCTGCATCAAACGAATCCGTGTGCCGGCCCGGATACCGTCGGGCAAATGTTGTCTTAGGAAAGCGGAATTTTCGCCTCTGAGCGAAAAAAAGCAGCGCCGCGGGGAGACGCGGCGCTGCCAAGGGGAGGTTTGACTTAAAACTTTACACTTACGCCGGCATACAACGACTTTTCGGTACAGCTGCCATTGTTCACTCCAGCAGCCGTGAAGCACACGCGGTTAGCCACGTTGCTATCGTCCTGTCCGAACTTGTTCTTCCAGTAGCGATAGGCAACCCAAACATCGACGAAATGAGAATACTTGGGACCCCAAAGGGCCTTGCTGGCGTCGAACGTCAGACGGATCGGCTCACTGTTGATTTCGGTCTTGGTATCACTGGCGGGCGAAACGAGGCCCGGAGCCGCACCAGTTCCCTTAGGACCGTAAAATCCGGCGCGGCCGCTAACGGAGAAATAATTGATGCTTTCAGGCAGAAAGCCGAGATCCATGTAGTAGTTCATCTCGACCGCCCAGGTAGGATTGAAGCGCGTGACTCCATCCGGAATACCTGGGTATGGGCCAACTATGGTACCTGTCTGCAGAAACGAGTTGTGATTCCATTCCTGATAGTACATCGGCGCGACGTTGAAGAAGCCCTTATAAGGCAGGTCGAAGCCAAATTGCAGACCGGCCACAACAGCCCGTTTCGCCGGGGCCAAGAAATCGTTTTTGGTGTTTGCGTCCGCTCCGAATACAAACGATACGTTACGCATCGGACCCGCAGAGAAGGCTTTGGTATTGAAGACCTCGTTGAAGCCCAATGTGCTCCGGAATAGTCCGTAGATCTCGGTTGCACCGGCGCAACCCTGGCCAGGGGAGCGGCAGGGAACAGCATAATCGGCACCGTCTGACTTCATCAAAGAGACGCTGAAGAAGTTCGTACCGTAAGCCCACACGTCAAAGTGGGTAAAAGCGACAACCTGCTTTGCCGTCTCACCCGGCTTTCCTGGCGAGGTTCCGGTAAATTGGTAGGCGTAGGTAAGACGGTTATCGTTCACGCGAAAGAACGGCACGTCGATAATGGGCTTAGCCTTGGCAGGCATTGGGGCCACGTCTGCGGCCCAAGCGAAGCTAGTTAGTGCGAGAGTAGCGAGTGATAGCGCTGCCGCTGCCACTGCCTTAGTACGATATTCCATTTAGTTTCCCCCTTTTTTTGTAGTCGATATTGAAGTTGGTCCGAACTTAAAACGTTGTTTATGGATCGCGTCCTATAAATTGCCTATCGCCGCATCTTCGCTGCGGCTTTACACCTGTTGGAACAATATCATCGCGAGCGGGAGCGACTACATTCCTTCCCAGCGATCAGTTTCAAACGGATTGCGAAAGTTCGCCCGGCCGCGATTCAAGATGCTGGCTGGGCGGGAGGCCAGCATCTGATGACGCGACCTCTTTCCAATGATCTGCGCGAGCGTGTTGTTGCTGCGGTGCCGGACGGGCGAACTGCCGGTCGTTTGCGGCACGGTTCGGCGTCGGGGTGTCCTCGGTGGTGAGGTGGCCGCAACAGTATCGGGAGACCGGCTCGGTGAAGCCCGGCAAGGTGGGTGGGCATCGCAAGCGGTGGATCCGCATCGCGCCTTCATTCACGCGCGGATCAGCCAGGCACCGCACCTGACGCAGCACGGGTTGAAGGACGAACTGGCGGCGCGCGGCGTCTGTGTGTCACACAACGCGGTCTAGCAATTTCTGCGGCGCGAGGGACTGCGGTTCAAAAGGCGCTGCTCGCCCTTGAGCAGGCCCGTTCCGACGTCGCCCGCCGGCGACGCCGCTGGCCGTCATGGCAGGCTGGCCTCGATCCCGGCGCCTGGTTTTGATCGATGAGACCTGGATCAAGACCAGCATGGCCCCGCTGCGCGGATGGGGACCGAAGGGCGAGCGCCTGCGCGGCTTCGCGCCCGATGGCCGCCGGCGGACGATGACTTTCCTCGGCACCTTGCGCTGCGATGGCCTCACCGCCCCCTGCGTCTTCGACGGGATCAACGGTGAAGACTTGCGCGCCTATGTCGAACAGCAGCTCGTGCCAGCACTCAGGCCCGGCGACATCGTCATCATGGACAATCCCGGCAGCCACAAGTCGGCGGCGCTGCGCCGCATCATCCGTGCTGCCGGCGCCAGGCTCTGGTATTTGCCGCCCTACTCACCCGACCTCAACCCGATCGAGCAGGCCTTCGCCAAGATCAAGCACTGGATGCGCCTCGCCCAGAAGCGCACCATCGACGACGCGTGGTGACACATCGGTCGTCTCGTTGCCACAATCCAACCCGCCGAATGTAGCACCTACTTCACCAACGCCGGATATGCTTCCGTCAAATGATCGCTCTAGGGATTGTGTGCCGCCGGCGTCGACTCGACACGGATGGCCACTGAACAATCGGACGACACGGGGCCCCGTCCAGATCGCCATGATCCCTTCCGAGCCGCTGCGCCCGCTTGCCATCGAGGATGTTCCTGCGGCAATCGAGTTGAAGGAACGGGATAGAAGCGATAATATTAGGCGTTGATCGCTTGGCTCATCCGACGCAAGCGAGTTCAATGAACGACAAGATTTAAAAATTCGGCATCACAAAATGCGCTGAGAGGTTAAGGCAATTGCTCGCGCGTTAGGCTGCCGCGCGAACGGTCGATACAAAGGCTCGAACCTGATCTTGCAACATCTGAAATTCCTGTAGAAGTTTTTGGCTGGCGGAGAGCAACTCCTGTGTGGCTGCACTTGCCTCGGTAATATTGGCGACGGCCGAAGATACGTTCTGCGCTACAATCTGTGTGCCCGACGCGGCGCGTGACACGCTGCTCGAAATCTCACGAGTTGCAGCACTCTGCTGCTCGATGGCGCTGGAAATACTGGTGGTGATCTCACGAGAGCGATTAGCGACCTCCGCAATCTGTCGAATCTCGATCACAGCTTGTGCGGTGGCGGCTTGTATCGCCTGGACGTTCGCCGAGATTTCGCCCGTCGCACTCGCTGTCTGAGCGGCGAGTGACTTTACTTCCTGCGCAACCACGGCAAAGCCTTTGCCGGCAACACCAGCCGTCGCCGCCTCGATTGTGGCGTTCAAAGCCAAAAGATTCGTCTGCGAAGCGATCTCGTGGATCAGCCGGACAATGTTTCCGATCTTCTGTGCCTGCTCTGATAGCTCGGCGATCGTCCCGGAAGTGCCCTCAGCGGCGTTGGAGGTGATACTGGCTATCGTAGCGCACTCTTGGACCCGATTCGTAATTTCGTCGATGGATGCAGATAACTCTTGGGTTGCGGAAGCGACGGTCTGTACGCTGTCCGACGTGCTGCCGGTTGCCTGCATGATGGCGCGGCTGTTTTGCTCGGCCTGGGTCATCCTGCTGGCCACCGCTTCCGTTCTTGTACCCACCTTGGTGCAAGCGACCGCGATGCTGGTGACGACAGAAGAGACAGTCGATTCGAACTGGCCAACCATACGATTGAGCAAATCGAATCTTTCGCGCTCGGCCTGATTCTTCATCGCATCCCGCTCACCGTTGAGCCGAGCAACCTCATTGGCATTCTGCTTGAACACTTCGACGGCATGTGCCATCCGGCCGACTTCGTCCTGCCTATCAAGCGCCGGGATGATGGTGTCGAGTCCGCCCGAGGACAATTCAGCCATGGCATTCGTTAAGGCTACTATCGGCCGGGTGGACCTCCTGAGAATCCCGAACAGGAGGCCGCAGACGACAACGAGCAAGCCGGCGCCAATTAGACTCAATAAGATGCCTTCCCGGAAAACATTCTCATCAGCGAGCGCCGTCGAGACGCGCAGCTCAAGCGCACCAACAGTTTTTTTCTGGCCCTTGTCATTTCGGACGACAGGCACTTTCTCGGCGATCATCGAACCGGATTCTGAAAACTTAGCGCCATTTGCGACGAATACGTCGCCTCGGTCGTCGATAATTGCGCTTCCTACATATTCGGGATCAACAGCGAGAGCTCCAAGCAATTCCCTGCCGGCCGTTGCGTCCAAATTCCAGAGTATGTCGGCCGCGCTGCGGCCGGCAATCTCTGCAATCAGCTTTGTCTTGATGCTCAACGCGGTGCGCGCAGTCTCTCGATCCTTAATAAGGACGCCGATAACAGATCCAGCGACGAGGGCAACCAAAAGCCCCCCAACCGGCAAGAGAACCCGGAGCATGAGGCTGCAACGAACTAGATTAAACACTTTCAAAAATAGTCGCCTCACCATGACCCCCAGGGCTAACGATCGAGATTTATGCGATCTTAGGGAGATGGCTCGCGCACCTACTTCGAAACTACCCGTCGTTCAGTTGGCATATTTGGAATATTGCCGAGCAGCTTGAGGAAATCCGGATCAACTCTCAGTTCGCCAAGCGCAGAATTGAGGCGTGCCAGGTCTCGTTCAGTATATCTCTTACGGGACAACGTCATTGCCAGAGGAACCTTGTTGACTGCGACGGCCTTGTCCAAGGAGTTACGTGCGGCGAAGTCTAGCTCGCCAGCCACGAAATTTGCGATAATGCCGTCGAGTCGGCCGGCCAGCAGCTTGTCGATATTCTGCTCCTGCGTATTGACCCGTTCGATTGTTATCTCGGAATACTGATCTAAAAGGCCATACGAAAAGCCCAGCCGCCCCCCCAGCTTCTTGCCAGCAAGATCATTTATCGTCTCGAACGGAAAAGTCTTGCCTTTGAGCACGAAAATAACGACGTAATCGGTGAATATCGGCTCGGAAAACCACGAGCCACGCTCACGCGCCGGAGTTGGCGTCGCGTCGATTCCAATGTCGAGGGTGCCCTCTTCCACGTCTCTATAGAAGCGCTGGGCCGGTATCTCCGTTGTCGTTCCGGAAATTCCGATCTTCGAAAGAGCAGCAAGCGCCGTCTTGAGCACGATACCGTCGCGAGCACCATTCTCGATGACACTGTAAGGCGGATTCGACCGAATGCCGATCATCTGCGCCGATGCAGTCCCTACCGAACAGGACACGGCAATCATCATAACAATAGCAAGCAGAGCAGTCCGTCGAAATCCAACCAGCCTTTTTGAAATCCACTCAACCATAATACCCCCTAGTACATTGTCTCAAAAGCCATTCCTGATTCTACTTGTCGAAACGATATCACCGCGAATTGACCCGATTGCCTCTCATCTTAATGATCAGTTTCAAATCCGTTGCGAAAGTGCGCACCTCCGCCTCCTTCAGCGACAATGAGACTTCGATGCCGCCGCCGGCCACCCCCCACACCACGATGCTGAATGGCCGCTGTCCGACAGAGTTGGCGCCGGGTGAGGCGGAAGCAAGCCGCGTCGATGATCGAGAATATGGCTAATCTTGGCCTCTGAACTGAGGAGGCGCGTACTGGCATCCGGATCTATTGGTACAATCGAAATTCCAGCCTGCCGTATACGGGCATCCAATTCCGCGGCGGATAGAAGGCCGACGGCGATTTTCTGATGCATGATGAACCTGTCGACGACGAATGGCTGGCCGGCCTGCCGGCAAACCGTCGGAATGGTGCATACGGCCAAGCCGACGTTTTTCCTGATAGCGTCTGTCTCCTTCGCAACGATAGTCAAACTGCGCTGCGCGTTGTCCCGGTACGTCTGGCTCGTCAGGACCAGATAGGGTTCGAAGCGAGAAATCAGAAGCAAGCGCAAGATGACGACGGCCAGGATAGTAGTCTTCACCATACGTGACGTTGCCTGACGGCAGCCGATGCCGCCCAACGCAAGTCCGAGACCGATGGCTATAGCCGTGACAAGCTCGAACTGCGAGTTCGTGTCGACTCCCTCGCCGGTTTGCTGGAGGAGGTGACTGAGTAAACCGCAAAGGCAGAAAAGCCCGCAAAATTGTGCCTGCCAACTGTTTCGCGCCTGCACGATCCAGATGATGACAATCACGCCGGCCGGAGCGATCCACTGCATATGTCCGATACGCTGGACGATACGGAAAAGCCGGATCTCTCGCGGCGACGATAATTGATACAGAAAATCGGGCCCGAATGCGATCGTAGAGGCTACGAAGCCGACGGCAATCAGTGCGGTCGACGCCGCCATCGCTCTCATGGCCGTGCGCCGATCGTGAATCAGCAGCCAAACGATCGCGGTCGCAGGCGTCGCGAACAGATTATGCTTGAAGAAGCCTGCCAATACCATCAGGGCAAATGCCGGGATCACTGAGCGGCGATCGCGGTAGGCGACGATAAAGCAGACCATACCCGCCATCATGATACTGCCGGCGAAAATCTGCGGATCGTTCATGCCGGCGAAAATGTCGAAATGACGCGACATCACAGCGACGTACCACGCGACGGACAGTGTTACGGCTGCCGCTCCCCCGCCCATGATCCGGGTGGAAAGGCCGCAACCAGCTGCAGTTATAAGGATACCGAGCAGAGAAAGACATCGACCGATAATTATGGCGTCAAGGCTCAAAACTCTCGTAAGCCAATGCGCCAGGATGAATGAAAGAGGAGGATAGTTATTCGCGATCAGCGCGTCAGACGGAGGATAGAGCGGCAACCCGGCGGCCAGTCTGTCGCCTGATAAGCATTCCAAGACTCGTTGACATCGATTTCGAGCGGCCATTGCGCACGCCACACGAGCCAATTGAAGAAAATAACTGCTAGAGCGACGAGCAGAGCGATCAGAATGTTGGGCGAGCCAAGGCGGCTCCTAAGCGCGGTCATACAGCTTCTTTCCTAAGATCCCGGGGTCGCTGTGGTAGTCGCGCGCAAAGTCTTCAGGGATGTTCATCATGGGTGAACATCCTCTCGCGCGACTAATGGCGTTTCGCCGTTGTCAGTTTTCAAACCGCTTCAAAAGCTGCAGGACAGCGCGAGCATGACGACAGGCGCCAAACCTAAGATCTTGGCTCTGAATAGACCGCCAAGTTCGCCCAACGCTCTGGCGCATATGCCTTCGAGAAACTGACGATGAATCAGGTTCGCACGCCCTTAGCGGGGCACGACTCCGAAACTCGTCAAGCTCAGATCAGGAAATGGGGGGACGATAGAGGCGAACTGGAGCATTGTCCGCGACATTACGGTTGAGGGCGCCCACGCAAAGCGACGGCGGAACCGAAGGCTGCACAAATTCCGTAACCGTCGCCGGCAACGCCGTTACACAAGTCAGTCCGCAGCATTGACTGTCTGCAGACTTGTGCTGATCAGATGATGGCGCTTCTGTGAACACTGACGGCCCGCGTTCACCACGCGCTTGCTTTGAAAGCGGGCTCGAATATTTGTCGGCTTCAAAGTCAACATCGGCGTGTTGTACAGTACGAGCATCTTGACCGTGGACATGCGCAATGCCCGCAGCGCGGTTCTCGTCGGCAAGACATTGCGCTTTCCGCGCTTCGCTGAACGCGAAGGAAAGACCCGGCACCAACACGCAAAATTGATAGATCACCGCGAGTAGCAGTCCTGCCCTCAGTCGCATTGATCTGTCGACATGCGTCAACATGAATGTGGCTTATCTCGAGAATTGGATGCTGAGTACTATGCATAACACTTACGTCAGATCGTCGTTTGCGCCAAGGCCTGTCATATCTCAACCCAGTATTTCCTTCGACTGTTGCGACACGATCTGCCTGAACGCGATGCGTTGTCAGCTTGCGGGTCTCCCCCTCCAGAGCTTCCGGCTTGCGCACCGCGACGCGCCGCAAGCCGACCCGCAACGATCCCGCCGGGAAAACTGATTGCAAGCGGACGGGAGAGCTGCCGACTCCCACGCTCAAGGACGATCTGCCGCACCTCTTGGACTGGCAACAGTATGGGCATGTTGTTATCTCGCAACAATGACGCTGAAGACGATCCGGCCATTTCTAGCGCTGATCTTGACGTTCGCTCTGCTGCTCGGGCACATGACACATGGTGCCCAGGCAATTGCGATGGACGCCCGAATGACCTTCACCGCGACTGAAGCGAGCGTGTCAGCGGAATGTGACGGCTGCGCCGATGGCGACAGCAGAATGACCGAATGTGCATGCGCCATACCGTGCAGCAGCATGGTCGCGATTCCGGCGGCGGAGTTTATCCTTCCTGCTTTTCCTCTCATCACTTTTGATCAGGTCGCGACCCCTTCGGGTACTGAATGGATCGCCCCGCCGATCGCATCCCCTCCAAAGTTTGTTATCCGGACCTAAGGCGCGTCGCGTTCCGCGATAGCGCCTCGTGTGCGCGGTATCGGTGTGTCTCTTCTGACACACGGGTAGCGCTTCCAGCCCTCCGCAGCAGCCCAAGGATGACGATCAATGACACCAATTCACTCTTCGATGCTCGACCGACGAGCAATTCTCCTCGCCGGCGCAAGTCTTGCCACAACAGCATCCTTGCTTCGTGCCGCACCCGCTCCAGAATCGCCGATCAAGCAATTCAGACTGATTGCCGCTCCCAGCCGTCAGTCTATTTTTGGCGCTTCCGGTCCCGACACAGATGTCTGGTCATATGGAAGCAATGTTCCAGGCCCGGAACTTCGGGTCCGTCAGGGTGACCGCATCCAGGTGCTGGTCGAGAACCGATTGCCCGAGGAAACGACCGTACATTGGCACGGGCTGCGCGTACCGAATGCCATGGACGGTGTCGCGCACATCACCCAGAAGCCGATCGGCCCCGGCGAGACCTTCACGTATGAGTTCGACTGCCTTGATGCGGGTACGTTCTGGTATCACCCGCATCATCACAGCTCCGCACAGGTCGCGCGCGGTCTCTATGGAGCACTGATCGTCGACGAGCGGAATCCGATCGCCGTCGATCGTGACATCACATGGGTGCTCAGCGACTGGCGCCTGCAGAAAGATGCATCGATCAAGAACGATTTCAATAACCTGCACGACGTCGGCCACAACGGCCGCATCGGAAACACCGTCACCGTGAACGGCCGCATTCCCGGCAACTTCGACGTCCGCGCCGGCGAACGCATCCGTCTGCGCCTGATCAACGCTGCCAATGCACGCATCTTCGGTCTTGAGTTCGAGGGGCACACACCACAGGTGATTGCCCTTGATGGCCATCCGGTCGAACCGCACGCTCCTGCCAACAATCGCATCGTCCTTGGTCCCGCCATGCGAGCAGACATCTTGCTCGATCTGCGTGGACAGCCGGGCAAGCGCTACCGTGTAGTCGATACCTTTTATCGCCGCCGTGAATACAAACTCCTGGACCTTGCGTATGACGATGCGGCCCAACTGCGGGATCTCGCAGACGCAAAGCCGATCCGCCTCCCCGCCAATCCGCTGTCGGAACCCGATCTGGAGAATGCCGAGCGGCACGACATCACGCTCGGCGGAGGGATGATGGGCGGCATGATTTCAGCGATAATGGACGGTCAGCGCGCCAACATGCGAACGCTCATGCACAACGGCCTCTTATGGTCGATCAATGACGTTGCCGCCAAAGGGCACACCCTTGATCCATTCCTCACACTGAAACGAAACCAATCCTGTCGCCTGACCCTCATCAACGACACGGCTTGGCACCATCCGATGCATTTGCATGGTCACGTCTTTCGGGTGATAGCGCGTAACGGTCAGCCGACACGCCACAGCGAATGGCAGGACACGGCGATGATGGACCCGCGCGAGCGCGTCGAAATTGCGTTCGTTGCGGACAATCCAGGCGACTGGATGTTCCATTGCCATATCCTGGAGCATCAGTCCGGCGGCATGTTCGGGCTGATACGCGTCATATGAAGGCGGCGCGCGCTGGTAGCGCCCACATGCATCCGGCATGATCGGCTGAGCGTCGCCACTCAAAATTGCGACCAAACGAGAACCTGTCGTTCGCCGGGGCTTTCACCCAGACACCGGCGCCAGACGCCGAAGAACACGTCAAACCGCCAAGCCAAGTGCATACAAGGCCCTCTTGAGATACGCCTGCAAGGTTTCGCTTCACCGAATTTCCGCTTCAACTCCGATCGGCAACATCATGAGAAGGCTTCCACCCGTTCGCGACAAATCTGGGTGCCAGGAGATACTCGCGCGACGAACCTCCTTGAAACCAGCATGAAAATAGAATGCGACAGCTTCCGTGTTGTCCGCCCAAACATGCACCGTCACAGACGGAAACAACTGCCTTGTGCCGTCTTCGATGACCGCAGCCAGCAAAGCCGCGCCTACGCCCAGCCTGCGGTAACCAGGCAGAACAGCGATGCTGTTTAGTAGATAGCTAGTGGGTTCGTTGAGCTCCACGCGTGGCCGCAGCAATTCCTCACGCTCAGTCAATACCAAACCCGCGATCTCAGATTCAATCAGCCGGGCGGGAAACGCGTTTGCCATGCCAACGATTCGATCGCCTGACTCCGCAATTATGCAATTCTCATGCGAGAGTATTCCCGTCGTCGCAGCAGCCATCTCGCGATAAACTGGCATTGCTTCTGCTGTAGGGTCGATCCCGCGCAGGATGAACGCAAGTGTATCGCCATCCGCGAGATAGGCCAATTTCGCAATCATACCACTGTCTTCGCGCGTCGCAGGTCTGATCGCAATGTGTCTGCGGCCGGTGGCTTTGTTCGCAAATGCTGGAGGCCTGCCACCCCTGCCCGAGCTGGTCATCGGTAAGCCCACGTCGCTGAGAGCAGTCTATCTTCCCACAGAGGGCTTGACGTCGCGAAGACATTGTAACCCACCCAGGCGTGCCGCTTGATCCGATCAAGATCGGATGGTTCGGTCACCGCAAAAAAGAGGCCTTTCGCTGGGTCGAAGGCAAATGTCTTGAGGCCGGTACTTTGAATAAGGTGACGAGTGACGCTGTGTGTCCGGTCGGCTCCGTGATCTTCGCAAACAACAACGCTGTCGCCAGCCAACATCTGGCGAGCCCCTCCCAGCGACTCTATCTCCTGCCCTTCCACGTCCAACTTGATCAGACATGGTAAGGAAGTGTCGATGAGCCCTTCATCTGCCAATCCGTCTACCGAAATCATCCTGACCGCATCGCGTTCTTCAGATTCGATAGGTATTGCTGCGAAGGCTTCATGCTTTTGACCCACGATCCTCGCGTAACCAATCGATTGTTCACCGATGGCGGCGTTAAGACATCGAAAGCGGCCATCGTTCAGCCTGGCATTGGCTTCGAGCCGCACTGCGTTCGCCGGAGCAGCCTCGATCGCCAGCGCTGATTGCTTGCCGAACGGCTCGCTGGTCGCAAGCACTGACCAGTATCCGAAATTCGCGCCACAATCGATTAAAGTGTATTTAAGCCCGGCTGCGCTCCGGAGCAGGGCTTCCATTTCCTCCTCATAGTCGTAACGACGATTGAGGATCCTGCTCCAGTATGGGTCGGCAAGCGGAATCGCGAAGGCCGCATCGGAATTCAACTTCACCACAATATCGCGGTTCGTCGCCAAGATGGAAACCATCTTGCATCCAAGTCCATAGCCGCGGTGACCAAACGGCCTGGTCAGCACGGACCCGGCCCGGAGCGCGCCGACCGCTATCGTGTCGAGCGGACTGGCGCCGGTCAGAATCCCGGTTTCGCGGTCGTATATGATCGTCGGTGTGTCCGCCGCAGCGGCAATTCGGCTCAAGCGAGGCCTCCCTTCAGGTCGGAACATGCAATCCTATCGAACGGCCCGGTGATACGATGGTTCGAAGACCTTCGCGCGGACCGCCGCTCCTTACTTGCTGTTCTGCATCTTGGTAATCGTGATACCGGCGGCTGCCATTTCCGCTTCAAACCAACCCGTGTCGCCAACCTGGAATTGCTTGGGCATCGACGCATTCTCGTCGACCCTCTTCACCTCGCCCGTCAACATCGCGCTCTGCACGGCAGTGAACGTCGTAAAGTGAGGGACCCCGGTTACGATACTCCGTGCCTTCATGGTAGTTCCTTTCAATTTTCTATGGACTGTTCGTGGCGAGTTACTTCACGACGACGATACCGACCATGCCAGCTTCACGATGTCCGGGGACCAAGCAGGCGAATTCGAACTCGCCTGGTTTGCTGAACTTCCAGACGATCTCGCTCGACTTCTTTGGAGCAAGTTGCCTGGCGTTTGGATCGTTGCGCTCCATGTCCGGGTTCTTCATCGCCTCACCATGTTTGAGACGATCTGCCGCGCAACCGAGGGCGAACTCATGATCCAGTTCGCCGTTGTTGCGCAACATGAACTTGATTTGCTCGCCCGCCCTCACGTCGACTTTCGCCGGCATGAACATCATCCTTCCGTCTATCTCGCCCATGGTCACTTTGACAATGCGTGCCGCCCGCTTTGCATCGCCTGGTTCACTGGCTGAGAATGAATCGTGATGGGAGTGGCCCGAAGTCCCTTCGACAGCCCGAGCCGACCCCATCAGGGGCGCGACCGTCGAGCGGCAACCTACGTGGGCTACCGTCGCACTTGGAGCCGCCGGATCCTGCTCGTTCAAGGCGATAGGGACCGCGCATCCCGACGCCAGGCCGCCCAGAGCAGACAGAGCTGCCGCTGCGACGCTGATGCTCTGATAATGATAGACTTTGCGCACCACCGAATGAACGGCGGGGAGCTTCGCCCCACACTGCGCGAACATGACAGGTTTCCTGAACCGTAATGAATAAAGGTGTGCAAAGCCCTCAACGGGTTCAGCACCAGTTCATCGCCAGTTCAGGAAATGGGAGGACGATATTGCCGGGGGGGGTCATTGTCGGCGAGATGCCAATAGATCTCAGATGCAAAACGCGACGTCGGCTGAGAAGGCCTAACGACTTCGACCAAAGCTGCGGGCAATGCATTGACGCAAATCATACCGCAGCATTGCATCCCAGAAGACTGGTGGTGGTCATCCGTGGGGACTGACGTTTCGCCAGCGATCGATATCGGATCGTCAGTAGTGTCCGACATGCCGACATGGCTGTATCCTGCGGGATGTGCGTGGGCATGGCTATCCCTTTGAACATCCTGCAAAATGCGCGCACCCGATTGATGGACGTGCATGATGCCGGTTTGGTGGCTTCCGTTCGTAGGGCACAGCGCTGTACGGGGCCCATCGCTCAATGCAAACGAGAAGCTCGGCGCCACTACGCAAAGCAAATAGACCAGGGCAAGAAGCCATCCAGCCCTCAATCG